>CETQ01136804.1_pt1 | contig 26708 bp, 13 predicted proteins | sample 531261 | NCBI WGS metagenome assembly CETQ01 (sample SAMEA2622376, study PRJEB7988) | marine metagenome | biome: marine biome (ENVO:00000447); feature: surface water layer (ENVO:00002042); material: "saline water (ENVO:00002010), including plankton (ENVO:xxxxxxxx)" | depth 5 m
ACCGAGCACCATGCCGCCTCGGCTGAACACGTCCACGCCCACCACCCGAGTCTTGGAGGCCACGTTGGAATACGGCGCCGTGCAAACGGGGCATTGGGCGCGTCGCGTTGTTTCGATCATCTTGGCAAGGCACACGTCGTGTACGTATCGGTCGGTGCACTTGCACGCCGACCTGCGCGGCGCTGGCTCGCTCTCGGTACAAATGAAGCACTCGGGCGACTCCTCCATTTTCGGCATGTGTGTGATTGGTGCGCTAAGCTCGACAAACGCGCCTCCCGGCTCCTGGCTTAGCGCTCAACTCCATATAATATATGCCTACGGCGCGCTTCGTGATCGTGTCGGCGCCGCTTGAAGAGCGCGTCAAGGCGTCGCTCGTATCGCGTGCGCAGCAGGCAGTGTTGGTAGCGCTGCGGCTTCGAAGCGATGTAAACGACACACTACATCGCGAGGACGTGGGCGAGCGGGCGGCCGAGGCGCTCGAAGCGGTTACCGAGCCCGGGGGTTTGCCCTACATCCTTTTCCTGCTGCTGGTGGCCGTGCTCGTCGCGCGCGAGCTGCTGCTGCGCATGGAGACGCGGCGCATCCTGAGGCGGCACAAAGTCCACTCCGACACGCCTGTGCTGGCTCCAATCGAGCACCAGCACGAGGACTGACTATCCAAGTCCACGTTTTGCGCTAACGTGATGAGGGAGGCACGTTTGTGGTAGCGGGCGTGTTTCCAAACTGGAAAACTATCATGGCAGGCTCTGAAATCGTGCCGCAGGCCTCCGGTATGGCGACCATTCCCAAGTCAAGCCCCCCCAAAACGTTTTTGCTTCCCTTTGGCAAGAACCAGCACCTCGTGCCCGAGGGCGCCTTTGTCTCGTACCCAAAGAAGCCCAACGTTATGCAGTCTGCCGAGGCGCTCGGCGCTCTGCTGGCGACCAAAGCTCCTGAAAAGTGGCTGCCGTACTGTAAGCCCGACACGCTGTGTCGCATCCAAGGTGACACGGGCAACTGTGTTTACACCACCTTCCACGTGGAAGGGTTTCCCGAGGAAAAGCGCATCCTGCGCTTCATCTCCGCCGCCATTGCCGAGAAAAATTTTGAGAAAATCAAGGAGACCGACACCCCGCCCCAGGCGGCCAACGATCGTCAGCAGATCCGCTACGACGTGCTCAACTGGAAGAAGTCGGTGGACTGCCCCTCGCGCGCGCAGATCAGCCCCGAGATTGAAAAGTGGCCGGTTGCCGATCTCACCGAGGCCCTCAAGTCGTGCGCAATCTCGCCCGAAGCCAAGAAGCGCACCAAGCCCGGGGCAAGCCAGGCCGACGAACTGGCAGCCACGCGCCGGCGCTACATCTGCTCTGAGGAGCTCATCAAGGTGCCGCCGGGCTCGACGTACAAGGTCAACGAGGTGGGCAACCACCTGCTGCACGTGCTCTTCTACCGCACGGACGGGGCGGCCGAGGCGCCGGAGGAGGAGGACGACGACCAGTAGGCCGCGCGTGTGTGTGTGTGAGAAACGTTGACACTACTCTTTTACGCGAAACAAGTGTTTGTGTGTTTTCAAAATGGCTTGGCAGACAGCGGGAACGCGCCCCGCAAAGCGGCCCTGTTTGTTGATGGTGGAGCGGTCGCGCAGCATACGAACGGCCGTCTTGTCGTGTTGCATCATGTGCTCGCCCATGTGATTGCGGCGCAGCCTTGCGTCCGCAAGCCCCGCGAGCGTGGCGTCCATGTCTAGCTGTAAGTCCTTGTCCTCTTCTGCTGCCACGGTCATCAGCCGCGACGCGCAGGCGGCGACGTCTGTCACGTAACTCTTGGCAAACGCAATGTCCATTTTCTCGTCGTCGGTTTTGAGCGGCAGGCGCAGCCCACCGCGCACGCCCGCAGCGTGCTCGTGAGCGCAACGAAAGTCCACCTTGAGACCATGCATGCAGGTACCCGGAAAGCGTCCCGATTGCGGCAGTGTCCCATTGGTATTCCAGTGGCGGCTGCACTTGCCATCGATGATCGGTGCGCCGCAGAATTCCATGCACACTTCCAGGCGCTGAAACTTCTCGGCCGGCGCTGCCGATCTGTGCAGCGTGCACGCGCACCCACCGCTGGTGCGATGAAGAATGCCCTTGACGAGAGTCTTGTGCGTGTCGGGTGCGCCGCTGTTGAGACGGTGTGCCGTCACGCGGTCGAGGAACAGCGCGCGCGACAGGCGGACCGAGGTGGACGAGACGAGAACATGCAGGCGGAAAACGTCCTGCGCGACTGTAGCAACCGCCTCGGTGTACCACGCGGGCAGCTCCCAGTACGAATGTTTCTCGAGCGACACGTATCGACTCGTCGTGCGCGGAACAAACAGCGCCTGGCGCTCACCCTTTGCCGCTTCGTCGAAGAGCGCCTTCAGCTTTGGCGCGTCCTCCGGTGGCAGGTCGGCATCCAGCACTTTTTTCTTCTTCTTTACAGACGTGAGCACCACCACCATGCGCTCCGGCACACGCTGCTTGCGCACCGCAAGTGTGCCGCCGCCTGGAAACGTGGCCACAATTTCGGCAGTGCCGCGCTCGTCGGGATCGAGGCGCCGTGCCACCTCATTGCAGCCGCGCACGGCCACGCACTGGCGCCGCTTTGCCGGTGGCAGTGCGTCGGCCACTTCGCACTGGAGCACGTCAAACTTGCGAATCTTGTACTCAAGCTGCATGCCGGCACCACTCACGAGCCGCGCGCGGCACTCATCAAACTTGCTCTCGTCGATGTAATTGCCGATCGAGTCGAGGGCGTGTTCGCCCATGAGATTTGGGTGGTCCACGAGCGGGCCGAGGCGCTCAAGCAATGGAACCAATTTCTCGAATAAATGGGTCTGGCACTTCACCACCCCTTCTAATTGACGCCGCTCTACAGCTACGTGAGGGGTGGCCATGGCACCGACACGCGCACGGAATGCGCACGGAACGCGCACGGAACGCGCACTCACACTGAGGTCACCAGTCCCGCGTTTCGATGCTGCTAGCGCTCTCCGATGCCATTTGCTCAGGTGACTTGGGAGTGTATCCGTGGTCGCCTGGGATCAACCCGAACCATGCCACTTCCCAGAGCTTGTTCACGTCGGCCTTGTTGATCTTGGTGGGGTCGTGCACGCCCCGCGCGCTCGGCGACGTGCCAAGCGCGGGAAACTCCTTGGGGTGCAGCAGGTGAGGGGTGCACCGCTCCTCGTGGAAGATTTTCTTGTAAAAAGAAAGCGGGAGCGGGAAGGAGGAACGCGACTCGTTGGTCCGCTTGCACGTCAAGAGGATGTGATCGCGGCACGCGTCCGCCCGATCCATCAGGGCGTGGCACTCGTCGTCTGTCATGGGAGGTGGCACTGGGTTTTCGTAGCGAGCATTGTGCATGTTCTTCCAGAAACAGAACTCCAAAGTGCGGTGGTCGTTGTAAGCCACCTGCTTCATTTTCTCTATCAGCATGTGCACGAGCTCAGCGAGGTGCTTTGCGCACGCGAGGTTGGTACGAGCGGCCCCGTCGCCCTTGGTATTCACGACGACCCACTTTGGCATGTCGAACCGTTCCAACGCCGAAGCATCTAGCTCGGCCGTTTGCATGCTGGCCCAGTGGTCCACGCTCAGCACGCAGCCGAGGTCCTTGGAAGGACAGACAGCGAGCACCACGCGCAGCTTGGCACCCGTGTCCGATGAGTTGGGCAAAAGATGCACCTCAGTCAGTGACTTGTGCAGCCAGCTAGACCCCTGGATCTCTCCCACTGCGAGCAGCGTTGCGACCTGCTGTGCCATTTCCTCCTTTGTGCGCATTGAGAAGCCCACGCGAACGGAAGGCCGGTCAAGGTTTTTGGGCGATCGCGCAAGCATGGCCAGCCCGACGCTGGTGCCTTTGCGCGGAACGAGTTGCAAACGCAAATGGAATTTGATTGTGGATATGAATTGGAAGCGCAAACACACACACACACGCACACACACACATACACACACGCGCGCGCGCGCACGTACAATTCCATTGCCTGATTGCTTGATTCCACCCATTCACGACTCCCTTTCTTACGGGCGCGCGGGAACGTTGGATACGCCGGCGTCGCCACGGGGCCTGGCCGAGGTGATAAACTCCTGAAGGCCCTCGACGGACTCCTGGCCGCCCTGCTGCAGCCTGGCGCGTGTCGCATTCGAATAGCGGCCTCGGGCGCCTAAGGACACATCGTCAAATACTTGCTTGTCCACCTGCATGTTCACGACGTTCTCCGGGCCGTCACGCCGGTTGTCGTAGCGCGGGCGCACGGTGCCCTCGGGGTTGTTGAAGGAGCGGGCCAGGCGGTCGGCCGTGTACCACGAGATGTTGACGTTGATGTTGAGTGCCGCCGAGTTGGGCGCGGTTCTTACGCCGATAAGCGTGCCCGACGGCATGGCCGCGCGCGAAGCCGAGGTATCAAGGACTTGTCCGATTTGCCAGCCCCCGACTACGTACTCTCCAAAAGCGTTGCACAGCTTCAGGCCCATGCGAGACAGGCCGTCGAGGCGCTGGCGCTTGGTGTTGTTCTTGGTCGCGTTGTCGTTGCCCCTCTTGCTGTAGGTCGAGTGGTTGACCATCTGCGACGAGGTGGACACCTTTACGCGGAAGTTGCACAGCACCGTCTTCTCGCCGCCGTCAACTTGACTGAAGGCGGCTTTCTGCAGGCTGGTAAATGCGGCCTCGTTGAGCCCTTGCTCGAGCGCGGTGCGCCGCTTGAGCTCGTACGCGGAGATCTTGGTCTTTCCCGAAGGGTCGTTTGGATCGTCCTCCATGTTGGTCGGATCCTGTGCCTTTTGCTCAGCGTCGCCGTCAGCATCGTTGAACCACACGTCCGCAATCAGCACGACAAACAGTTTGTCGAGCGGCAGCGTCTCCAGGGAGCGGTCGCCGGTCCAGTTGGTGCCGATCGCCGGCCCTTGCACACGAATGTTGTAAAGCTGGCCATCACGCGCCTCCAGGTACTCGTCCGAAAGCTTGTCGGACGGGTCGTTGACGCCCTTAGAAAGCACGATTCCATCCGGGCGCCAGTCGGTCATGCCGGCCTCCGTCAGCTTGGCGTCGAGCACGGCAAAGGCCAGCTCGTCGCCTGCGTTGCGCGAGACGGAGAACGGCTGCGCAATGACGGTGTTGGCGGGGTCGTTCTCGTTGTACTTTTGTGGGTTGTTGCCCGCGGTGCAGCTCACAAGGCGCGTGGCACTGCCCTTGCCCTTGAGAAAGGGTCCAAAGTCGCGCGCAAAGATGCCCTGGTAGTTTTGGGGAGCACTGGCCGCCTCCGAGCCCGGAAGGCCGTTGCGCTTTGCAATGTCGGAAACATTGAGCATGGTGTCGTCGTCATCGATCGAGGGGCTGCCCTGCTGTCCAAAGTAAACGTTTGCCTTCCTCGCAAACGCAACAGCGGCAGCACGGGCGCCAATCGGACCGGTTGACTTGGTCGCCCGGTCGAGGGTGTCCATCGCACCCGTCCCGGCGGCGTTGGTCAGCCGCTGGCTCAGATCGATTGTCTTGTTCGAAAGGACCTGCGCAAAGTACATCTCCAGGTACTCGAGGGAGCAGAGCTGCTGGAAGCGCTCGGTGCCCGGCATGCCCGGCATGATGTTGGGCTGATACGCCACATTGTGGCCGTGATATCCCGGAGCCGGCGTGCTGCCGTCCACAATGGGGCGACCCATGCTGTTCGTACCGCGCACGCCCAGGATGAAGGCGAGCGTGGTGGCACGCAGATCCTCCGTCTCGGTGCGCCACTCCATCTTGCCCTGGTTGGTCTTGAGGAAGAGCTTGTTGCTGGTGTTGAGAGGGACAAGGCGCGTGTAAGGTATACCGATGTTACTGCCCTCGTTGGGTCGAGCCGACTTGATTTCCGTGGGCGCAACGCCCGCCACTGGCGCGCTCACACGCGTGTTGGCCGAGCCGATGGCGCCACCAACACCGGGAGGTGCGAGGTTGCGCTGCTGCGCGCCGCCCACAAACGGGTCGGCACCTGCGGACACACTTGCTGCCATCGCTCTGTACCCGCGCGTTCACTCGTACTTTTCTTGTGGGGCCGCATACCAAATGGTTAGCGAGCGCGGTGTTATCATTTTTAGTGTAACAAAGCGGAATGGACACGCTCACACCACGGACGCACCGTGTCCTCCAGTATGTTCCGTGCAGCGCCCTCGTATTTACAGAAGTCGAACGTCAGGATCCGTTCTGCATAAGCCGCATCGATCCGATGGAGCGGTAACCGGCGCGTCTCCAGTAGTTCTAGCACAACGTTGGCCACGCCGACCGCGCTGAGGAAGCACGTGAAAAATGCCTCCCCCGTCTCGCGCACTAGCCGCACGCGCTCTTCGCAGTCAAAGCGGCGCATGTGCGCCGGCGCATGGATCAGCGCGCCGTCCACGCCCGTGCCAACGGTGATGCCGCACCAGCACCGGTTCTCGGGATTAACCGCCGCCAGGTACGCGACGCGACGGCACTGCCACGTAAGCGCTTGCGCGAGCTCGATGTGCGTGAGCAAAAGCAGCTCATAGATGCGTACCAGCTTGGCGTCGTCAAAATCTCCCCCAAAGAGCCAACTGTGCTTTGCGAGAATGGCCTGCAGCTGCGGCTCACGCGCAAGCCGCGCGGCGGCTGTACTGAGCCGCTTCCGCTCTGCTGTCTTGAGAAAGGCGCGCATACGCGTCGGCACACACTGGTATATGTTGGTGGCTCGCTTACCAAAGCGATTTAGCTCGCCCAGCACGACCTCGCACGCCGGAGCCAGTGTCAGCAGGTGTGCGCTCTCCTCCCGAACCACGTCCGCTCTACACTTTTGAATGTACGAGATGCAGACTTCGCGTGCCTCCGAGTGCGACACGAGCCCGTCGAGCACGCGGCAACTCTCAAGGGTCAGCACGTTGGCCAACTTGACCAAGAAACCATCCGTGTTCGTGACGGCGTCGCCCACGGCACCGTTATGCTGTCCTGCCACCGAGCATTGCAGATCTTGCATGCATCGCAAGAAAGAGCGGTACATGCCGTCCCCAACGCTCGTGCGCGTCCGCTGCGTGAGGCGCATCGGGAAGCGTGTTGGAACGAGGTTTGCGCCCTTGACGCGTATCTCGTCGGCAAATGCCTCAAGCTTTGAGCAGGCGTCCACATACGATGCGTGTAGTGCCAGCTGCTGGCGCACGAAGACTGCCTCCGTGCAATCATTTTCAGTGCCATTTGCACGGATCGCATCAAACGCAGAATCGATCTGTTCCTTTTCTCGATTCCCAATATGCATCAGCGAGAATGGAATTGGTCCCGGTTTACGCCGCTTTGGTGCCATGGCTAGCGTGATTGCAACTACAGGTCGATCAAAAGTGCGAAGGTTCGCTTCCACTACAGGATGGAACCGTTCCACTCGCCGAGCTACCCGCACCGGCAAAGTGGGAAATGCATCACCGGTCCGCGGGAAGCCCAGCGCGGGAAGCTTGGCATCGCAATGCCATGACTGCGCCGTTACAATGCAATCGCGATTTCACAACACGCACGTCCGTAACTGTGGTACGCGCCTCCCGCTCTGCACCGGCCCCTGCGATCGCCCGAAAACCTGCAAGCGTGGAACGGTTCCACCGCGTTTCACCCAAATTCCATTTTTGTAACGGCAGCAAGTTCCATGCCCCTTTCCGCGCGAGAGAATGCTGCAAAGAAGGAGGAGGATGCCAAGCGGTGGTCGAACGCGGCCGACCTGATGCGCAATATCTCCATGTGCGCACCGGACGACAACTTCCGCAAGGGCTACCCAAAAAGCGGCAGCCACGAGGATGTCAACTACCTCATGGGCTGCGCGTTTGACATCGTCCAGGGCCGCGGCGGCGGCGCGAAGATGCGCACCAAGTTTGGGTCGCTCAAGTTTCCCATTCCCTTCCACAGCGAGACCAACTACTCGGTCCCGCAGCCTTCCGAGGCCCTGCCAGTGCTCTACCAGGCGTTCGGCCTGGACAAGGGAACGCCGGACCTCAGCAGTGAGGGCGGCCTCGGCCACTACGAAGAGGCCATTAAGATGGAAACGACGGGCAAGGAACGCCCCTACCTGTACGTACCGGGCCTCGACTTTCCGGCGGAGGGCGGTCAGAGCCCCTACTTCGGCAAGATTGAGCGGGGCTTCCAGCACTGGTTTGCGGAGGATCAAAACGCTGGTGGCGTAGGAAACATAGCCAATGTGAAGCACGTCTCCGCCCGCATCTACGTCAAGAACCCCGCAATCGAGAAGGACGAGAGCGAGCGCGCGCGCCGCTTCGAGCTGGTCACGACCCTCCTGGAGATCGGTGCGCACATGGTCGAGACCGAGGAGGTGCGCACCGAGCTGCGCGAGCTGGCGGCCACGGTGCGCGAGGAGCTCGGTAAGCACCTTGCGTCCTTTAAGATGGAGGCGGACGACGACGAGGACGACCAGGAGCACGAGAGTAAGAAGCAGAAGGTCACGGACAAGGTGGATGACGATCAGACGGTACACGTGAACACGATCGGAGTGAAGCCAGGATCGGGTTACAACCAATCGCTTCGCATCAAGGACTTTAAAGGCAACTTCCACGCGGCCATGTGGGAGCTGCTGTACACGTTTTTGTTTGACAACGATCGGTCTTTCTCGTCTTACGCCAGTCGCTTGCCCAAGGTGAGCGCGCCGGGGTACACGGACGGCATGGAGCTCGACAAGCCTAACACGTTCCGCGAGACGCACGCATTCGTGGTTCCCGACAAAGATGCCGCGCGCAACACCATCATGACGCAGAAGATCCACAACCTCGGCGAGGAGGTGTGGGCGCCCTTCAAGGCCAACTACCTCAAGGCGCACGACCTTGCGCACAAGGTGGACCGCATGCAGATGCGCCTGATGGAGATGCTGCACTCCAAGCTCAAGATGCACATCGTCTTTGAGGACAAGGCGGGTGAGCCGGTCTGCGAGTGGACGGTCGACCGGATGAACCTCGTGCAGAAGGTCGCGCTTTTCAACCTCTTTATGGCCAACATCTGGCAGCCGTCGGAGGTCGCCAAGGAGGACGACGAGTCCGATTCCGAGTCTTCTTCCTCGGACGAGGACGAAGAGGACGGCGACTACGAGGACGAGGAGTCCGGCGACGAGGACTCCGACAACGAGGAGTCCGACGACGCCTACGAGGAGGAAGACGGGGAGGAGGACGGCGAGGACGGCTCGGGTTCCGGTTCGGGCTCAGACTCCGGCTCGGGCTCCGAGTCCGACGAGGAGTGAACAAGAGATGAGCGGGGAGAGCCCCACCTTCCCTGCGCCCCCCTCCTTCCTTTCTCATAGAAGGTGTAAGTTTTTTTTTCTTACAAGACACCTACTTCTCCGGACCAAGCAGCAGCTTGGCCACGAGCGGAGGCACGCTGTTACCGATCTGTCGCATTGCTACTGTTTCGGCGGTCGGCCACTTGTATGTGGGCGGAAAGGTTTGCAGGCTCGCGTACTCGTGCGCGACGAGTCGTGGATGCGAGGCCTCCACGTAGCCTTCGGCGGTGCGCGTGATCCAGTTAAGCCCGCGGTTGGCAAGGACGGTGAAGGAGGCGCAGTCGATGGAGCGGCAACGGTCGGCCCAGCCGGCCTTGTCGAGTTGGCGCTGCCCATTGGCACCGCATCGGCGCGTCGACATGGTCCCGGCCCCACCCTTGAGGTGCGTGCCGCGTGGCTTGGCAATGGCCGACCGCACCGACTGGCGCTGAGCACTGCGTGCCGCACGTTGCAGTTTTGCAATCAGGTGTGGCGAGCCCGCAATGAGCCGCTTGCGGTGCTGCGGTAACCCCAGTTCCACAAAGTCCATGCACACGTATGCCACCTGCTTTGGGTAGCGCTTCTTGGCTTCCTGAACGGCCGCCACGACCTCGGGCGCGGGCACCTGCTCGAGCGACCATGTCGATGCGTTGCAGGTAAGCGCGAGCTTGAGCGACCACCGGACGAGCTTGAGACCGGGCTCTCGGTCCAGGTCGGAAATCTTGCGCTCGTTTGCTTTGCTAAAGAGCTGACAGGGCGGGCTGAGGTGCACGTGGAACTTGGAGCCATCGGTAGGGAAGGGCCAGTCGCACTTCCGGAGCGGCAGCTGCATGTGGGCGTGCTCCGTGTCCGGATGGTTGATCGCGTGCGTGTGCAGCGCCTGCGAATCGTTGTCGCAGACCCATGCTACGCGACACCCAGCCTGCCTCGCACCTTCCGAGAACCCGCCTGCGCCCGCAAAGAAGTCGTACACGGGCCCGATCTCCTCGACCGGCAGCGCCACACCGAGCGTCTCAAAAAGCGAAGACTGGCGCATGGCAGTGGTGCAGATGGCCAATGGTACTACGATCACAAGTGGCGCAGTTCCAGCTTCAGTGCGTTTGCGCGTTCAATTCAGAAAAAGTGGCTGCGCCACACATACCAATCATTCAAATAAAAAATTCCGCTGGCACCATTAGTGTGGAATTGACAAACGACCACAAGTGTACCATTTGTAATTCAAATACCATCGACAACGACCCACGTCTGCTCTCAGCACTCGAACCTGAGAAGAGAACGACTCCTCGATCGCCCGAAAACACACCCCACCGGTGGAATCGGGTTGCCCGATTCCACTAGGTGGTATTCACGAATTCCTGCTTTGGATCCATTGATTCCATTCTCTGACTGTGCCGTTACCAAATCCACAGGTGCGTTGCCAGCGGATCTCGAGCGTTCTCAGTGTAAACAGTCATGTGCCTGAGCGTGGAGCCCTATGTCGATCAAACCAAGGAGGATGTGCTCGCGAGCATGAAAGCAGCAGCCGAGCACGACGCCGTGTGCGACAACATCACGATGTCCGTCATGGTGCTCGAGGACAAAAGTCGCGTCGTCACCTTCTTCCTGCCCGTCCAGTCGCCGTCCGCAACAATGTTCATGTACCCGTGCAATCCCAAGTTTATCGGCAAGTCGGATGATGAGACGCGCGGCCTGCTCACGCTCAAAGACAAGATTCCCTGCTACAAGCCGCAGATCACCGACTACTTCTTCCCTGAGCGGCACGCGTACCCAGACCTGATCGACCCCCCCGTGTACCGTTCTTGTGGTGGGTTGGGTAGTGGCGGCAAGGGCGGTTGTGGCGGGGAAGGAAGGCAACCCATGGTCCTGGAGCAGGGCAAAGTGTGCGAGAACGCGGACGGCTCGCTCGTGTTCCAGCTGAAGACGAGCACGTCCGGAATGATAAAGTCTCTGCAGGAGTTCGAGGCGATGTCTTTCGACGAGAAGATTACGTACCGGACCGACGTCATGAAGGTTTGCCTTAACACGCTGCTGCTCGAGCTCAGGAAGCTTGAGGCGCGTCCGAATTCCAAGGTTAAGGTCGACAAGATCTTTGAGTTGGACGACGGTGGCCAAATCACCTTTGAAGCGGCCCACCAGTTCATGGATCTGCTTTATCCCTCCCTGCAGGGACAGGACGGCTGCGACATTCTAGTAGCGATCCCGCCACCCGATGAAACGGGCCGCCCGTCCGCAAAAAACGAGGCCGCGTTCGCCTTTGCCTTCCACCTGGACGCCGACGAGGACGACCTGCCGATCCTCGGGCTCGCGCACAACATCACTCCGACCACGTCGCTGGAAGAGCTCGACTTTAGGGATCTCAAGAACGTCCCGCAGGAGTACAACTACTGGATCGTGTCCAATGTGCACCCCGCGACCGCATACGCGCACATTCAGGACAAGGTCTCCCTGCAAAAGACCAGGAACACCATGTTCCACGTGAAGTTTCCGGATCGGAAGACGCTTGCCATCGAGCGCTGCCAGTATGCGGGGTATAACGAGTACACGTGGAAGATCGAGGATTACATCGAGAAGTGCGGCGCGATCCAAGAGGCGCGCCAGAATGAGATCTTTGAAATGTGGAAGTCGTACCTGAGCAAGCAGGGCACCAAAGGCGAGCTCGCGATGCCGCAGGGTCGCACTGACGAGAAGCTGTGCGTATCCAACCTCAAAGGCGCGCAGTTGTCCCCGCTCACGACGACAATGCACTTCCCTAACCGCATCGAGTACGTCCCCGTCTACAAGGAGCAGATGTACGCCGCGATTGCGGCGGCGAAAGAAGGCGTAACGGCCCTCGACGGCACGAAGGGGTGGTGGGAAACTGGGCACGACAACTGGAAATCCGGCCAACCTGAGGCAGACTACGCGAAATACTGGTCAACGAAACAATACTCAATGGAGGAGGAGATGGACGGTCCCTCCAAGCGCAACCGCACCCATGCCGAAATGGAGGGGAGCCTCTCCGACATCCAGATCAACCCCAAGCTTGGTGCCGTCACCGCATCCGCGCTCCGGAAGGAGATCGGGCGCCGCATTGGTGGCCCCGTGACGCGCAGCATGCGCGAGTAGCTCTTGCACGCGCCGACTTTGCGTTTGGTAACTGGTGCTTAGGAAACGGTGGGATTTTGACTATTTTTAGACCTAGAGGTGTGGTAGTGGTGGTCAGGGGGTTTCCGTGTATGGAACCGTTTCAGAAACGTAATGACACTCGGTGCCATTCCTTCCGTTTTTAAGATTTGCGACTGTTGCGCGCACCTTTAGCATACATTTGCTCAGTGGAACCACGATGCTGACTGCCGCGCAAGAAATCCTTGCGATCCAGATGAATCTTTTTTTGCTGAAGCCATTCATTTTGAAAAGCACATACAAGCCGGTGCGTGACATGCAGATGCACACCTACAACGTGATGGTCGAGAAGCTCATCAGCCTCTACCACAAAAAGGGCATTGATCCCGCGTCCCTTCCCGAGCGGGACGGTGCCATTGTCAACCCACAGAAGCTCACCGAGGCATCCCTGGACAACCTGAATGGCGACGGTGTCACCGACGGCGGCGGCAACTCGGGAACGGCCGGGGCGTCGGATCCGGAGGAAGACCCGGACGACGCGGACGACGCGGACACGATCGCCGCGTTTGGGAAGAAGTCGGAATTTTGGAAGACCGCGAGCAAGAATCCCAAGAAAGACCCACGCAACCAAAAGTGCTGGGGCCAGTGGCTCTCCGACGAGGACATGGAGGACGCCATTACCAAGTCCGAGCACAACCCAAACGCGGACGGTTCGCCGTACAAGATCACGGACGACAACCGCCACTTGTGGATGGGCTGCCGCCGCATCGATCCCAGCCTATCGGGCTTGGCGCACGAGCCGCGCTTTGAGGGCCTCATCCGGAGGATCGGAGAGCATTTCTTCCTGGGTCGCAAGCAGCCGGACGTCATTCGCGCAAACAGTAATGGCTGGTTGGTGCGCGTGCTCTCTCCGTTTCTGCACTCGGAACCGTGTCCCAACAAGGCCGTCTCGGTAATCAACGTGGTGCTCGGGCGGGCGCAGGGTGGCAAGAGCTATGAAGGCGTGCTCGACTGCTGGGCCAAGTACTTTGTGCACGGCGTGTTCCCCGCGTACTACGTGCGCAACGGCGGCGGGCTTGCCGACCAGGCGGAAATCGTCCGGGACTTCAACAGCTTTAAGAGTGACCTGCGCGCATTCATCGAGAAGGAGAAGAGCACTTATCCGGGCACGTACGACTGGCTTGGTCCCGCCGAGATCGAGAAGCTGCTCTTGTCGCCGCGCCTGATGAAGTCGCCGAACAACAAGAAGAAGTGCGAAGACTTCAATTGCATTGGCATCGAGACGGAAATCGTCGACTGCGCGGACATCGACGAGGCGTGGGGAAAGCGCGTGGCATCGGAGGTACGCAAGGGTGGGCCGCTGCAGAAGGCCATCCGCCTGAAGATGCCACAGGTAGCCATCGGGCTGATGAACAAGTCGACGGTCCAGCGGTTCACCCAAGATGGCTGCGTGCTGTCCGCAACCATCGGCGAGCCGGGTGACGGGAACCGGATCGACATGGACGGCGAGCGCTACATGGTTGGTCGCAAGGAGCTGAGTACGAAGCTCTTTGAGACCAAGGACAGCAAAACCAAGTTCACACCCTTCTCACTTTTCTGCGGCGTCGATAGCCGTGGGGTGCACCTTCGGAGCGGCGTTGGAAAGCAACGCACTCGCGAGGTCGTGTTCCACTCGGCCTACGCACCCGCTTGCTGGGACACGTCACAGCCTTACGACGACGGCATCAACGCAAAGCGCGTGCGCTTCGCTCGTCTATTAGACGAGGTAGACACGTCGACGGGCGAGAAGGAGAACCACGTCATGAACCGCGTCAACCACAAGGACCCGCACATCCAAGAGCTGGCGGAGTCGCAACTAGACCCGGAGTCACACAAGGTCCGCAAGCAGGCACGGGCTCAAACCGACAAGGCAGTGGCGGAGGACGACCGGTGTGGCGCCGAGCTCGAGGCCGCTCAGCTGCGGGAGCAATGCATGCGGCGTGGCGAGGCGGTGCCCGTGACAGAGGAGGAAAAGCAGGAAGCGGACCGGGTAGCTAGGGCCGGTCGAGCCGCAAAGCGCGCGCGGTCAGCGGGGTTCCGCTTTCCCGACGAGACCGACGAGGAGGGGGACGAGGAGAGCGAGGAGGAAGACGATGAGCCCATAGATCCTCGGTGGCCAAGCGAAGACGAGGAGGGGGAGGACAGCGAGGAGAGCTTCACCGATCAAGACAGGGTGCTCGAGCGCCAGCATCGCTTGATCGATCGTCTTACTCGGCAGAAGCGCGAGACAGAGGCGCGGCGCAAGGAGTTCGAGCTTGCTGAGCAGAAGGCCATGCGCGAGGCGAGCGGCGGGCACGTGACGGGAATGCAGGCGGCAGCCATGTACTCGGTGGGCGTGACGGCCACCATCTTTGGGTGTATGCAGCGGCACATCGGTGGTAAGACGCAGGTGCGCGTGACCAAGATGCCGACGCCTGAGGCCTACAACGACCTGCAGCTCAACGGTTACCGTCTCGTCGACCCCACAAAGCCCGCGAAGGCCAAGGGCGACATTCGCGTTGTCGAGGCCGGCGTGAAGCGACTCGGCTTCATCGACCTGCGCGCCGCCAAGCACCGCAATGCCTTCTTGCGCAAGTGGATGCTCACGCACAAGAAGGCGACGGTTGCCAATGGCATATGCATCCCCAACGATCCGATCAAACCGCCGAACGCGCGCGGCAGTTTTACGATCCCCAAGCCCTTTTACGAGCCACCTGAAAGTCTCGACGAGCAGGACTTGACCATCCCGTGGGTGACCGAGATGATGGACGACTTTGCTAAGGCGCGCGCCATGAACTGCGCGCGCATGCACAACTCGTGGGAGCGCAACGGCCCGCTGTACCTCTACTCGCTCAACGAGCTGCAGCAGCAGCGTCACCTCCTTAAGACGGCGCGTCGCTGCGCCCAGGGCATGGTGATCAGCGGTGAGACGCGCCACACCGTAAGCAAGGACCACCTGATTGCCGATCTGTTTCTTCGCGCAAACCAGGACTCGCCCGGGTGCATGGACGACGTCTGCTGCTACAACTACGCAGGTCAGCGACTCACACTGTACTTCCGACCCGACGGCGACTTTGAGCGCATGCTTGAAAACATCTTTGACGACACGCACGCGTGTGTGGGAAAGCTGCGGGAGTACCTCAAGGGTGACCCCACGATGCACTACGCGTGGATCGACCCAAACACCAATCAACCCAAGAGCAAGCTCGACGATGACTGGCTCAAGAAGCACTACATCGAGCCGATCCAGCAGGTACTGCGCCACTCGGTAGCGCGCATGCCGGTGACCGAGGCCGAGAAGCAAGCTCACAAGGACAAGCAGGCGCGGGAGGAGGCGGCGGGCCGCGACGCGAGCGACATCCCCGACCCCATGGGCCGCCCGCACTTTTGCGAGTGGCACAAGCAGTGCAAGGATGCCACTACGGGCAAGGTTCTCGGCGACGTGACGCTCAAGTCAATCGACTTCAAGGATCCGACTCCGCAGCCGCGCTACATGGCCACGCTCTTCACCCTCATCGATGCCTGCCGGTACCACGACGACCCAGATAGCTTCATGCCCACGCCATTTGTCGGCATGACGAAGAAAGCGGGCGGCCGAGCGCAACGGTACATGTGCCACGGCCACCGCTCGCGCATCCAGGTGCACACACACACGTGTGACCTCTTCCCAACCAAGAAGCTGGGAATCTGCATGGCCGAGGCCATCCAGGAAGCCTTCCGCATCGCGGGCTTCGACGAGGTTGAGCGCTACCACCTAGACGGCGAAGGCCGGAACACGACCGGTCGGTGGATGGACAACTGGGTCGACCAGGTTTACGTGTCTACCGAGGATTTCGTGCCACTGCTGCAAAACGCGCTCATGTCGCAGGACGAGTGGTGCGCGATGCTGACCAAGGAGCAGCGTGACCCGCAGCGCGAGGGTGAGACACCCGAGGCATATACCAAGCGCCTCAATGAGGCGCCGGATGAGTGCCTCACGCGCGTCATCGGTGGCCAGGTGGCACAGTGTCTCAGAGTGGCACTCAATGTGTGGGTCAACCAGAACCGCGCGCCCACGACCGACGACATGCCCACGACCGAGTACCCCAGCCTGCACAAGTGGCTGCTCTCGCACGTGAACAACTCGCCACTCACGCGTAACCGTTTTCTCCGCCACTCGGTTATGGACCAGAGTGAGGAGGCGATCCGTTTCGATGTTGAGCAGCTATGTCGGGACATCGTGAATATCGAGCGCAAGTGTGCCGAGTCGGCCATAGGCAAGCGCTTCGACGAGGAAGTCGAAAAGTACGAGGCGGAGCACGACAAGGAGAACACCACTCCGCAAATGGAAGCGGCGGCGCACGACGAGGCGATCGAGGCGACGATGAAAAACTTTGTGCACAGGATCCCGCTGCCGCGGTACAGTAAGGCGCACGCCCCAGGGGGCGCGATCGAGCAGCGCGACAATGCCGAAGCGGCGGGATGGGAGGAGTGCCTGCAGGAGCTGCTTGCGCGCCGCGAGACGATTAATCAGCAGTGGGAAGAGAAGCACGGCAAGGTTCCCTTTATCAAGTACATGCGGGATAAGGCGCGCAAGAACACGGAGCGGCTCATGAACGGCGCGCGGCGGATGCGCGAGGCAGAGGTGGAACCCGACGGCGGGCCGGAAAAGTACCACGGCTACAAGATCAGTAGCATTACCGCGTGGCTCAAGCAGAATCCGCTCCAGAAGGCGTGTGGCAAGGCCCCACCAAAGAAGGAGCGCACCAATGAATACTACTACCCGCACACCGGCTACATTGCGGAAGACTTTCCGGAGCTCATGGCAGTCTGCAACGCGTGGATGGCGCATATGATCGAGGTTGAGAAGCTCCCTGAGAAGCAGGTGGCGGATCACAGGCGGCGCGCGATGGCCGCGGTCCGGTACAAGTTGTCGTACGAGTTCTGGAACGCGTGCACTGGCGACGCTGCGCATGTCAGCACCTCGGACAATTGTGCCACTCTCACGGACGAGCTCCGCGACAAGCTCGACGACCTGTTGCAGGAGGTGGCACTGCTCGACACTCCGCCCAAGATGGTCTCGCTACTCGTGCACTACGCGAGGGCAGAGGCCAACACGATGGCGGCCAATGCCATCGACTCCTTTGGCAAGTTCAATCTCTACCGCACGACGATCTACCGCGAGCAGCACAAGGCGGTGGAGACCGACGCGCCGCCCGCCAAACGGGTGCGCGGTGCCACGAGCGCCGCTTCTACCCTGAGTGCCGTGGGGAAGCGCATGCAAGCCGAAGTCGACTCGGTCGTAATGCAGCAGAGCATGCAACGTGAGCACGCCAAGGATTTGGAAACGCTCAACGGCAAGGCGCCCATGTGGACTTCCGGCAGTCCCGTCAGCATTCCGGAGACCAACTCGGAGATTGACTACGACCTCAGCATTCTCGGTACCGACGAGGACCACAACCAAGTCGTCTACCGTGACCTCGCATCCGACGACGACGACGACGACGACGACGACGCAATGCAATCGTAAAAAACGTGCTCGCGTGTGTCGTTGGACAATAACACAGTACGCGCGTGTTCTCATAATAAATAGAAGATGTCGGTGCGTCGCACCACTACCGCTCCACCCGGCGCCGAGCAGCATCGCCTTCAGCAGGTGCTGCGCGCGGGTCAGGCACGCGCCGCCGCAACGGGCGCCCCCGGCGAGGAATCATCCAGTAGTGCAGCACCATTTGGGGGGTCGTTCTGCAGGTGGTGGCCTGTGAGCGATGGCCTCTTTGATGTCCACTACACCCCCGAACCTGCCAACTACCAATTTACAAATCGCGGCGAAGATTTCATGATCCAGTCCGTCATTCGCGTCGTTGCCGATCCGCTCAAGCATTGTCCCGACGGCAGTTACCCCGGCGGCGTGCCGCGCGAGGCTGCCGGGGTAGGCGGTGTAGTCGAAGTAGTCGGCGTGCCGCGCTGGGAACTGGGCGAACCGTTCAACTACCTGTGGCAAACGGCCATTCTGAAGGGTCGAATTCACTTGCAGACGACGCACTTCACTGGTACGGATGGGCTGGTGGAGGTAAACATGTACAACTGCAACATCAATCTCAACGGCGTAAATGCGCCAGAGATTCCCGAAGACCAGATGACGGTTGCCGACGTGGAGACGCAAAAGGTCGTCAAGGCCTTCATGAAAGATGCGAACTCCGCGGTTGCGGACCACGGCGGCCTCCCAACGGTGCTGCCACCGATCACCTTTACGCGTCAAGACTACGTTGTCATGACAACGTCGATCCTCAAGGGCTGCACTCGGTGCATCACGAGCATCGGTATGGCCCCGTCGAATAAGGATTCTGCACCCTCGGGCGAGTTCTTCAACACAATGTTGGCCGAGTGTCCATACCATGCACTGGGGCAACTCGTAAAGAGCGGACAAGAGCGGGCCACGCATGCATCCGAGGCGGAGCGCAAGCGAGCCAGGGGGGTCTGAAGCGGTCGTGTGTGAGGTGAATGTGGGGACTTTTTATTAAAAAACGGGGCTGAAACTCGCCTTTTGTCCAAAAGCACCACCCTCGGCGGGGATCGAACCCGCGGCCACACGATTAAAAGTCGTGCGCTCTGCCTGCTGAGCTACGAGGGTACATTCGTGCTAAGAAGGCCTTTAGCCGCGCTTCTTTGTGGCACTGGCGTCCGCCAGCAGCGTGAGCTCGCGACTGCTGGCGGCAATGATCTTCATGATGGCCTCGGCATTGTTCTTGTCGAGCGTCTGCTCGCCCGTCTCCTGGTCGCGGCGCAGCAGCTGCATCTCGAGGGTCTTGCGCATTGCTGACAGCGTGCGGATGTTCTCGTAGCGCTGCATGCGCGAGTCGACCGAGTGCAGCTGAAAGTGCGCGCGAATCTCCTTCCAGTCCCACGAGGGCACGTCGACGCCCTCCTCTTCGGCGGGGTCGGCCACCTTGGTCTTGTACACGAGCGCGGCCATCTTGTACAGCGCCAGCTCGGCCATAGAGCTCATATTTTTGGCAATAAAGTCGGTGACGGGTTGGATCTTAGATGGAAGCGCACAGCCGACGCACGTCACGCCCGTGATGGGGAAGGCACGCTCGTGGCGCCGACGAACCACACTGGAACTGACCGAAATGCCGTCGTCGCTTACTTCGGAGGGGCATGCGTAGGCGCCGTTAGTGGCAGTAGCGCCGCCAAAGGCTGCGCCGGCCATGTCCTGGCTGACCGAGCTCTCAGCGTCGGCATCATCGTCACAGTCGTCGTCATCGCCGTCGTCGTCGTACTCGCGCGGCCGCTTCTTGAGTTTTTTTACGCGCGGCTCCTTGCCGCGTCGCCGGCCCTTAGATTCCTTGTCTCCACGCACGCTGGCCGTGCTCGAACCACCATCGAGGTCGCAGCGCCCGCGGATCTCGAGCTCCATCATTGAAATTGGCCCGTACATGGCGTCTTGTTTTCCCTTGTTTGCGTTACGCCCGGCTGCGGCGGCCCACACTGGGTGCTGAGCAGGAGCCGCGCCCGCTTGCGCACCACCTCCAATGCCAGCCGCCTGCGGCAGATTCGCCGCGTCCACGGCTTCGCCCTGCGGATCAGGGGGCACGGACCCGTCTTCGCTGTCGGACATCTTCCCTTCACCTTGGCTTTAGATACGCCGCCCTTGTTATCAAACCCAGAAATTTAGCGACGCGCAAGTAGTTTTGTGAAGATTTTTAAAACCGGCTGTCGCGATGCACGTACTTGATCCCGGGTGGCAACTGCGTGATGCCCAAGATGCGCACTGGTGTGAGCGCGAGCGACGCAAAGTAGAAGCACAGGGCAATGAAGACTACGGCAACCGTGCCCTGACAACATGCGGATAGAAGCGAGATGCAACACTGTTGCCCGCACGACTTTTTACTCATCGCGCCCGCCGCACCTTTGACAGTACGTTGGAATGCCTCGCTAAATAGTTTTACCAAATAGCGCACCAATTAATAGGTATGCGCTACCTGTAAGTTAGGGAACGCGCGCGCGTGCGCGCACCATGGACGACTTCGATTTTTCAGACTACACCGAAGACGCCTGGAATTCGATCTCGCGCAGGTTTCGCAGATCGCGAGCACCTCCGGCCGGAAACCAACGGCCCCCTCCCGCCGCTCCTGTTGCTCCTGCTGCTCCTGCTGCTCCCGCTGCTCCCGCCTCTTCTAGCAGCAAAAAAGACGGCGGTGGTGGCCTGAGTCAGGCCGAGGTCAAGTACCTCGCCGACAAGGTCTCCTTTCTCGACAAGAGCGTAAGTAAGCTCAACAATCTCGGGGATGCCATCGAAAACCGCATGGGTGGTGCCATCTCGGCGGCGGGCTTTAGTCGATCGGCCAAGAAGTTTCAATCTGCCGTGCGTCAGGCCACGATGGGCATTGTGCAAGCTTGGTCGCAGCTATACCTCTTCGTCATAGTGCTTCTGTTGCTGTTCATTCTTCATCAGCTCTTCATTTGGATCGACGAGGACCCCGACACCGCCTTTGAGCGTGCGGCGCTGCTCTTTGAGTACGCAGAGATCGGGTGGGACATGGGACGCATTCTATGGAATGGAGGCGTTGATGTTTTCAATGCGGGCATCATTCCAATGTGGAACACTGCCACTTACTACCTCGTGGAACCCACGGTAACGCTTGCGCTCGAGGTTTTCTCGCTCCTCTTCATGAAGCAGCACTGGGAGGGCGTTGTGACCGAGGAGGACTTCCCGTACAACGGGCTAGACTGCACGGCCAACGCGGAGGCGGCGGCGTGGTGCGGCCGGTACAGCTTCTACAAGGCGGAGCTGGAGGCGCCTGAACGCGCGTCAGTGTTTGCAGACGAAAGTCAATCATTTGTGCGGCGCATGATGATCGAAGTTCCCGACAATCACACCTTCACGTTTGGACTTGCCACCGCGCGCCGATTGCAGGAGCAGAGCGGCGGTGGATTTTCGGCACCCACGTTTCCAACCACGGTACTCACAACCGCCCTCAACGACCTCGCCGTCTTTGTGATTGCGATGGTGCCCTCTTTGCTTGACGTGGTCTTTGGGGTACTCGGGGACATCATAAAGACGAGTTTTTCAGTGCTCATGGACGCCCTGTTCACGGTGCTAAAGTCGATCATGATGGTGCTCAAGATGCTTGTTAGTAAACTCTACGCAACTTGAACCACTGACTCCCAACACTTGGGCTTATTCCTGATTTTCACCCGTGCGCAGAGAGTGGCATGCTCACAACCGTGGTGACCATCGGTGTCGACTTTGCACTCATCTTCTTCACCGAGGTAGCGCTTCCGATGCTCTTTGCGGCCATCGACATGCTCATGTGCGCTTTGGACTACTTCAAGCCGAGCGGTTGGAACGACCAGCTTGAGTGCGTTGAAGAGACGTGCTTCAAGGGGCCCGACGCCGCCGCCGACTTGCTTGCCTTCTTCTCGCTGCCCATCATCATTGGCCGCTTCACGGCCATCATGGACGCAACGCTGAACTCGCGCACGGGAAAACGCATCTTCAAAGCACCCAGTACGGGCTCCATGAGCAGTAAAGGGCGTATACGTGACCCAATCTCGGGCCGGACGGTGGGCAACAACGAACCCGAGAGCGCGCAGATGGGCAACCCAATGTACGAGTTTGACTTTGCGGGTCAGTGGGACAAGTGGACGAGCACCACTGCCGCCGACGAATGCGCAAAATGTTTCGTGTGCAAGGTTCCAGAGCTGCGTATTCTTTGGTGGTTTGTGGCATCCATTGCCTCGCTCGTATCACCGTCCAACTTTGCGCAGTACGCGGGCAATGTCACCGACAACTGCCAGGATAATGGCCAGTGGTACATAGAAGCGTGTGGCCCGTGGGGCACTGAGAAGCTTACCTACGGCGAGTGGAAGAGCTCTGGATACACCGCGGGCATTGCGCAAATCGACTCGAATATTTTTGACTCGTATGCGGCGGCCATCATCGACCTCAACGAGCGCATCGGCGCTGGCCGCGACCCTGTCTTTGCGCAATACGTGCAGGCCGCACACCAGTGGCAATCGGTCGATCCTGCAAACATGGAGGACCGCGCACTCGCGTTTGTCTACCACAGCTGCCGCAACATGCGCCACGAGGCCGAGGAAAATGGGCTCACCTACGACCAGCCCCACAAGTACCAGGACCTGGACGCCAACTCGGTGGCACGCACGTCGGCGCAGTTCATGTACGACACGTGCCGCCGTTTCAAGTACGAGATCTTCACGCCCGGCGGCCGCTTCCTGCACAATGTAGGCTACCAGTTCAAGGCGTGTGGCGCGGACAAGGTGGCGTGCAAGAAGGAGAAGATCAGGTGCCTCAATACGTGCGGCGGTTCCGATGGCTCCCTGTACAAGCACGACTTTTCCACAATAGTCAGCAGTACCGAGCTGAGCCACTTTGTGCTGGGAGATGGCTTTGACACAAAGGCATCCGCCGACTGCACCGTGCGCTCGTACACCTTCAAGGTGCCCGCCTTCCGTGGCGGCGATTCCTTTGCCACCTTTGCAGCGCGCTTGCGCACGCGCTCGGGCATGACGGCCATTGACACACAGTTCTGCAACGACAACGCCGCCAGCTGTGGAGTCATCCAAAATGTACTTGAAAAAGCGCCCGGGCTCGTCTTTGTCAACGGCGCCTTCAGGCACAAGTACACGCTCGTGCCGCCCTCGCCGCCGCCCTCGCCTCACTCACCACCGCGGCTTTTCGATTACGCGCCGCGTCCTCCTTCTCCGCCGCCGCCACCCGGCACGCCACCCCCCTATTTTTCTGATGCCGAGCCGTGCTTGCCGCTGCCCCGCCTCGCCGACTACGGTCTAGACATCACCACGGATGCCATCGACGGTGCACAGACCGAGGAGCGCGCGAGCTGCCTTTTTGCGCGGCGCGTGCTCGACGAGAAACGTCGCGCAAGCGCATGCTTTGCTCACATCGCCTACCCGCAACCCCCGCCACCACCCACGCGCATCGCACAGGACACCTTGGCCGCTTCCAGCCTGTGGCAGCAGCGCGAGCGCCTTGGTGACCTGGAAACATACCGGGAGCCACGCAAGACAGACCTCGCGCAGTGGGAAACGGACACTGCGACCGCGCTCGAGCAGACCGACGCAATGATCGACGCGCTTGGCGAGAACAACCCCATTCTGCGCGACATGCTCAAGACCGCCAAGCAGGAGATGTTTACCGCGGCCACCGACAATGCTGCACCTTCGATGGCGCCTGCTGCGTCCACCAGCACCAACGCCGCCCCCACCAATAATGCCGGACCCTCGACGACGCCTGCTGCGTCCACCAGCACCAACACCGCTGCCAGCGGCACGAGCGCCACACCAAACACCCCATACTACGGCCGCCGGCTCATGCAACGCCGCGAGTACAATGTACGCATGACCGACGAGTTGATCACTGCCGAAATCATGGAATTTTACGGCAAGGGTGGTATCCCCGGCGTCACCCAGGCCTCGTGTGAGGCGCTCTGTGAGGCCACGGCGCAGCTGGACACCGCACACCCCGACGCTATATGCAAGGCGTTTGCGTTCAAGCGTGCCGCGCCCTTCTCGTACGTCGACAAGACGGGGTGGTGCTACCTGCTCAAGAGCGCGGGTGCGTGCAAGGTCGCCGACTTTGGCGTTGAGCTCTACACGCGCCAGATCGAGTCGGAGCGCCAGTGCTCCGCAAGCGCGCCCGGGCTTGACAACCCGCTTTGCGTGGGCCTTCCCAGCACGCGCGACGACGCGCGGCTGCTCACGCACGCCGATGCCGCCGCGATGGCCGCGCAGGTGCCGGACCACAACTACCCTGCGCCGGGCGCGGGCGGGTTGCCGCTTCCGCGCACTGTGGTGGAAGCCATGTCCATGATGGCATTTGCGCGGCAGCAGGGTGTGGTGGCGTTCTGGGGTGCGTCGCCCAACAACGAGGAGGGCGATGTGCACATGCACTGGCCAACCGAGGACGCGAGCACGCTCATTTACCGCAAGGGCGAGAGCCGATGCATCCTGATCGCCTCGGGCCTCGGCCCGCGAGCGCACATGTACGCGCACCTCAAGCCGTGCGACTCAAAGCAGGCCTCGGGTCTGCTTACAGTCGCCGCCGCCGCGGCGCCGCCACCGCCTCCGGGCGCGCAGATGAGTCACTTCTACGACCCCAAGCGCGCCCCCCCGCCGCCACCTTCGCTCAAGCGCGCCTCGCTTGAGGTGTACGTCCGCAAGGAGGTACGGCCGCGCGTCGTGGCTATCTGCGAGGGTGGCCTTGAAGGTGTGCAGCACCGCGAGGTCTGCATGGCCGTTGCCCAGACTTTGGGCAAGTATCAGCCCATCACCGGCTACGGCATGGTCGTGCCGTTTTGCGAAAAGGTCTGCTGGCACAGCTGCAACGGCGAGTCTCACGCGGGTGGCCAGGACGACGGCTTCACCGAGTGCCCGAGCGAGGGATGCGCGCAGGACTCGTGCCTCGACTTCTTGCTGCGCGAATGCCCGCCCTTGCTGCACGCCGACATCCAGAACATCTACGACACGCAGTGCGCCCTTGCGCCGCCGTCACCACCGCGCCCGCCGGGACCCCCGCCGCCGCCCACGGGAAAGTTTGTGCCCGCGGCACCCAGCCCGCCGCCTCCGCCTCCACCACCCGCGCCCTACTTTCAGAAACGTGAGCGCGACTTGGAAATGGACTACGATCCCGACTGCGAGATCGTCTCGTATGCTACGTGCCGCGGGATCGTTGCGGATTACGCCAAGGAACATGGCACAGCAGACGTGTTGCGCGTCTCGTTCTCGCCTTGCGAAGGCCTTGACGTCGACCAGGGCTGCTTTCGCGGCTGCTCCTACGGTGGCGCCAACGGAGGGCTCTACCACAACCTGCTGCCCGACATGCTTGCCGAATTCAATGCGTCCAACCCGCCCCGGTGCAAATTCTCGGAGCTGCCGTACTGCGCGTGTGCCAACTTGCCCACCCCGCAACATACGTTTCCACCGCCGCCACCCATCACGTATACCGAGAACTACCACGCCTTTCCGGCATACGCCGACGGCGAGACCGTCGTGGGAGGTGGTGGCGAAGGCGTCTTCGACGTCGAGCAGGGGCAGGCATCGGCACTTGTCAAGCGCATCTCCAACGTGCACACTATCGACCTCGTGCTGCGCTCGAGCCATCGCACGCTGCCATGCCCGGGCAAAAATGATGGCCAGCAAGCGTGCGCACGCAACTGTGCTGCCGAGCATCTGTCGATGCTGCGCGCTTTCACGATCACGGGCGCGGTCGAGTCACCCTCCGCGCCGCCGAGCGCGCCCGACCTATCGCCGCCCTTGCCGCCACCGCTTCCTCCATACCCACCCTTCTCCGAATGCCAAACTATCTGCCAGGGCTTGGTGGACGGCGACACCAAGTGCCGCGACGGCGGCAAAGGATCGTGGCTTCCGACCGTGTGTCCATACGCAACGCAGTGCGCGCAGTGCGGCTTCCGCGAGAACACGCGCGAAATTGAGCAAGACGACACGTGTGCTACCGCCAATAACGGCCTGTGCGAGGACGGCGGCTTTGGTTCTGAAAGCTTTTTTGACGATCCTCTCTACTTGGGAGTGGGCCTAACGACTAGCTGTGCTTTAGGCACTGATGCGACCGATTGCGCCGCATACGGCCCGCGCACGACTCAGTCGATCAGCAACGAAGCCTTCCAAGGCGTCACCAACATGACCAGCCCTACACCACCACCACCGGCACCCAAACCGCCGTCACCGTTACCATCGCCACCGTTTGCGTTTGATGGCCACCGAGACACGTGCATTGCGAGGTTCTACCCCAACCCCTCCGTACAAAACGCGTGGCTCTTAGACTGCGCTGGCAAAGATGGGGACGAGATCGAGCAGAAGCGACAGAACGGACTGTGCGCCGCCACACCGCCTGTTGGTAGCGTGTTCAAGTGCTCCGACGGAGGCCACGACTCCGTTGCTGTCCTGTGGACCGGCGACTACCTAAGCACCAACCAAGCCTCGACAGAGTTCGCGTGCGATTACGGCACGTCGACCACCTACTGCAACCCGCGCACGCAGGATACCACAACCGACATTCACTGCGTGCGCAACGGCAACAATCCCAAGGGGTCGTGTCGCGACTCGTGCTGGGTAGACACGACCGGAAATGTCTACCACACAGACGAGCAGTTTGACCCGCGCACCGTGGCCAACGGCGGCACCGTCGAGGTCGACACGCGATGTCACGACGGGGGTCCCGGCTCGGTGTCTAACCGATGTGGCTTTGGCACCATGTCCACGCGCTGCGGGCCGGCACGCACCATTGCTTACTATGCGCGCACAAAGTATGGCGGGTCGAGATCGTCCCGTCGCCTTTCAGCATCCATCAATATCGACTTTCCTCCACCCCCTCCCCCTCCTC
>CETQ01136060.1_pt1 | contig 26700 bp, 7 predicted proteins | sample 531261 | NCBI WGS metagenome assembly CETQ01 (sample SAMEA2622376, study PRJEB7988) | marine metagenome | biome: marine biome (ENVO:00000447); feature: surface water layer (ENVO:00002042); material: "saline water (ENVO:00002010), including plankton (ENVO:xxxxxxxx)" | depth 5 m
TTGCTGTAAATCTAAATGTATAAATTAATGATCTACGAGTTGTAAAATCCCCTTCATAATCATCTTCCATTGTAATATTTTCAATAATCACAGGAATATCTCTTTTCTCTCCAATAGTACTTACAAGGTCAACACTTAAATTGTATGAAGGTTGAAAATATGGTAATATCTGTTCTACAATCTGAAGCATATCATCATTCAACTTCGTAAATACCGATAACTCAAAAGACATGTTATAAGGAACAGGCATATAAGTCTTTCTTATGGCCGTTGCAATTCCTACTGTATGTGATTTAAATGTTTGAGTTGTTGTTACTTTCCTTGATCCATCATATTGCAATCCCACAAATTCAAACGACATTCTAGGTAATGTGATTGAAGTAGGTTTATTAAGATCAGGAGATTGTTGAAGACGTGCTAAAAACTTCTGAGTAGGTCCATATGCAAGAGGAACTCTGATAGTGCTTACAACATTATCATCAGAATCTTCATGCTGAATTTCTATTCCATTAAAAAGGGTTCCAAACGAAATAATCGTTCTTCTCAATATTTCGTGATAAAAATACTCAAACATTTCTATAAACCTATTGTATTATATTTAGGGAGTTCCGAATGGATTGGTCTCACTGAAATCTAAAATAGAATCTGCCTGAGTTTCTATTTCTAAGTTATCAGGATATTCACTCACAGTATTATCTAGTTGTTCTGACTTCAATTGATAAGCAGCTCCACTTTCTGATCCAGTAATATCTTCTCCTGCGATAAAGTCTCCTGTAGTGTTAGATATGACTAATACACCTGTTACAGCATTCCAAGTCTTCACAAGTGCAGTCTTACCACTCTGAGAACCAGTTACAGTCTCATTATCTATAAAGTCTCCTGTTCCTGCCATATAAGGAGATCCAATAGTGATTGTAGGTGCAACAGTATATCCAGCACCAGCATAAGACATGTAAACATTGGAAATGGTTCCAGCAGAACTTACAACTGCAATAGCAGATGCAGTAGTTCCAATACCAGGTCCACTAATAGTTACAGAAGGTGCGGTGGTGTATCCAGAACCACCATCAGTAATCGTAACAACACCAACAACATTATCACTAATTCTACTTGTTGCAGCAGCTCCTACAGCATCCGTGCCACCACCCAAAATAACAACTCCAGGATTATTAGTATATCCAATACCTGGATTTTGTACATATATTCCTTGTACCTTGGATCCTATTTCAGTTCCATCACAATTAATAATTCCATCAAGAAGAGTAGCAATACCAACAGCTTGACCACCTATTGTTGGAGAAGAAGAAATGGCGACAGTAGGTGCAGAAGTATATCTTTCACCTCTATCGGTTATAACAAATTGATTAATACCACCAGTGGTTACAACTCCTGCAATTGCTGTTGCAGTACTTCCTGCTGCTACCAAAGTAAGAGTGCGGAGGTTAAAGTCTACATCAACTGTATCATCAATATCCTCAATACCAGTATCAATAACTTCATCTTCTGGTCTGAATAGTTCACAAGTTAATGTATAAACGTAATTTTTCTTTAACTGATAAAATGGTTTTTCATGCTCTACAAACTTAATCTCAAATAATCTATCACCAAATGGGAAATATACTAAATCTCCTTCTCTAGGCCTATCATATATTTCAACATTGGGTAACTCAATATCGGGTAAATTTTTTATCAAAGGAGCAATATAATTTTGATATCTTTCTCTTGAAATAGTTACAGTTAATTCCTTATTAGACTGAATACCAAATTTAGAAAGCAATACTGTATTATCCCCATACCCATCAAAATTTTCTACATATGCCTCAATAGGATAAGAATTATTGAACTTAGATTCAATTACTTCTCTGATAATAGTATTAGTGGTCGCATACTGACGAGGAAGGTAATGAACTTCCACACCATATATTGTTAATTGTTCATTAATTAAATCTTGTACAAGATTCTGCTCACTCGTTGATCCTTGTAGAAAAAAGGGATTTAATGCCATTATCCTATCATATCTAGAGGTGGTAATTCATAAGTATTGGACATCATCTCTCTTATGATTTCGAGATCTTTCATTCCATCTTCATAGATTGCTCGACCATCAAGTTCAACTCCACCAGGAAGTTTTACTCCTTGGAACTTGATTAAGTTTTGACCCCACTGTCTTTTTAAATTAGCTGTAAAATACTTTTTAAGAAAAGAATCATTATATACTCTGGTATAATCATTTGGATCAAGAGTTCTGAAACAATCCAGAATTAACCAATCACCTACAGTAACACTTTCCCAATCAATATCAAGATATAACCTATCCATTCTTTGATTAAATCTTATTTGCTTTTCAGTAGTCAATAAGTAATCAATATCCGACAAATAAGTCTTTGTCATTGCATAACTTAAAAGACCATCATATCCCAAATTAAAAGCAACATCATTTAGGAATAACTGATATTTAATACTAAACATATTGTTGCTAACAGTGTTACTTCCATCAAAACGGAACACCTTGTAAACACCGATAACAGCAGGGGGTATTTGTAAATAATTACTATTTTCTTTCCAATCAAATTCAACTGCTACTCCATTAATAGTTGAAGAAGTGGTAGTTGTTGTTATTCCACTAACATTAGCTTGTGTTGGACCTTTTCCTCTATCAACGTCTTCTTGCGTAAACTGATATTTTAAGTATGTTTGTAATACTCCATCAAAATGTCTTTCATGAAAATACTGGATTGAATCATCCAATATATCCTCTACTTGTTCATCAGCAACATTAATTTCAAGCACAGGGGCTCCTAACTGCCTCTTAGCATAATCTATTAACTGTGCTCGGCTTGCTGGTTGTGCCATGTATTTATTATTCCTGTGAAATTATTTAGGAAGGTGCAGAAGAGATACCTGCCTTAACTATAATCGAACCCTGAACTAACCTATAAATCGTAGATGCTGTAGATACCCTACTGAAGGTTACAGCAGTACCAGGGAGGATCTGAGACCCCGATGTGAAGGCAGTTCCCACTTCAATGGTATTACCCGTAGAAACGGTAACTACAGGTACATCTGTAAGTTGATCACTTATTGTTACAGAGTCACCAACAGCAACATTAGTAACCTTATTCAGAGTAAATGTTGTTGTACCAATACCAGCAGTACTTCCCACTGATATAGCAGTTTCTAATACATCTGTCGTATTAGATGAAGAAGCAGAATTCACTAAAATATCATAAACATATCTTCCTCCTGCTAAACTTCTAGTTTGGGTAGAACCCAAAGAAATTTCTATTTTTCCACCTGCTTCACTAGTGAATCCAACAGCAAAAGTGGCAGCAACAATATCAGTAGCCCCCACTGCCACACTCTTGATCATCTGAGAAGAACCACTATAATCAGTAAAGTTGAAAGCAGTTCCGTTAGGATTAGTTACTGTAAATATATTACTAAAATTAGCACCACCATTAATCGTCAGATTGGACTCATAAGGAGTTCCTGATGCAACATCAAATGTTATATTTTGATTAGCCATTTACCAACTCCTTGAGTAAAGATTTAATTTCATTAATCTCATTTTTTAAATTATCAAGATCATCTTTCATATTATCTATTTTATCATTTCCACTATTTCTCAGTTTTTTCTGAGTAACATATTCATTATACCCCGTACCATTTTGATTCACAATAGAATTGGTTTTAGGATCTCTATACAATCCACTATGACCCTCTACTTTAAGATAAGACATTTTAAGCAAGTGCTAGGACTTTAAGATCTTTCACACGAGGAACATATACCTGATTGGTTGAAGTCATTACTAATTTAATTCTATAATATCTAAAGGAAGGAACATCCGTTGCGGTGAAAGTTCTTTCTTTAAAGTCATTAAGACTAGGTTCTACTAATTCATTATTAGTAGGTGCTACAAATACATCAGGTCTTCCATCATTATCAGCAGGATCAATTACCTCTCCTCTTTCATTAAGATTATCATATCCTGGGAAAGGCCTATAAACTGGTTCAAAGTTTTCATTATCACTAATTGCATAGAATGCTCTAATATCACAACTATCATTCAAATAAACATTTGCAATAATTTTGACAGAAGATGCAGGATTTTCCAATTTAATTTCTTTAGAAAGATATTGGAATGCATTAGGATCATCAAATAGAGTATTAACTCTATTATCACTTGTATAACTACTTAACCCTATAGGAGCATTAACTCTATTAGAAACAAAGATAGCACTCATTCGTTGAGTATCAATTACAGGTGTTAATTTAGAACTCACAGTTGATAAATTAATTTGCATATTCATTGATTTATTACCAGCTAATGCACTCAATTTATTGGTTTCATTAATCTTAGAAGCAATTATTCTCGGAGTAGAAAGAAGATTATTTTCACCTATTGCAACTGCTTCAGATGCTTGTTCTAAATAACCAGTTTCACTTCCATCTAAACTAGAACCACTAACAGTTCTTACTTGTGCTGAAACATTAGTTCCAGGAACCGTAAGAGTTTGTAGTTGAGGATTAATTATTTCAAAAGGAATATTTTGTGTAGCAGTTGCATTAATTCCTCCTCCTGTTTGAGTTTTATTTGTATATAAAATAGGGAAACTTTCTCCAGTAGATCTGCCAAGTCCACTAGAACCCATATCCAATTTAATAGTATAAGAATCAAAAGTAATTGGGTCGGCAGTCGTTACATCAGCCAAATTGTGGGTTTTATTAATCCTTCTCAAGGAAACTCCCCCCAATTCATACTTGTAAACAAGTGTTCCTGCAAGATAATTTTTAGCAGGAGTAGAATCAATTGATCTAGAAGTAATTCCTATATTTGTTCCTGATGCAGACTCATAAGAAAGAATCTCATCCCCAATTTGTAAGTAACCATAGTTAGTAGTTCCTACTCCCACACTTTCAAATGTATCTAAGTTATTAACATTTTCTACAACGATCTCTCCTGTGGTAGTGGAATTTAAATCATTAGTTAACTTAGTTGGAATAATGTCAGTTTGAACATCGGAAAGAGTAACAAAATTATCACTAAAATACATTCCATGATTTTCATGATTAACTACAATTTGATCTCCACTAGTAACCTCAGTAATATCATTAATATAAACACCTCCTCCAACATTGTTAGCACCATTTAACTCAGTAGTAATTCCAGTAGAACCATCTAACATAATATACTGAACTGTCTTACCAACACCCGTTACAAAATCACCTTGAACATTATCAACAACTAATTGCGTAGCACTAGAAATTCCAACCACAGATAATCTAACATTAGCACCTATAGCCTTATTACCAATACCAGTAGATCCTATACTTAAAACATCACCAGCCACATATCCATCTCCACCTGCTGTAATCGTTGCACCAGTTGCTACTCCATTTTCAACAGTAATTTTAGCCGTTGCATTAGCACCACTTCCTGTTACACTACTTAATTTAACATCTGGGAATACCCACCCACCTGATACGGGAGTAAGTCCAATACCAGAATTAATAATATTTAAAGTTCCTGTTGCAATTCCTGCACTTGAAACATAATCACCTGTAGCATTACTACCAAATTGTTTGATCGTATATCCTGCTTTTAGATTAGCATCTTCTAAATTAGAACCAATACCTATTCTTATCTTTCTAGAAGTAAAATTAATAGGATCAGGGAATAATCTAGCAATTTGATCATTACCTAAAGACAATTCAGGATTATACACTTGTAATGATCCTGTTTGTGCAAAATCAGCCCTGTATAAAGTAAATTTAAGATCTTCCCACTGACTGGGTTCCCATGTAGAACCGTTCTGAGATTTAAATAAAGAACCCAAGAATGGTTGTTGAGCAACAAATGTTCCTGTTATTAAATCAGTTTCTCCTACTCGTGAAATAATTGCAGAATACTTATAGGATTCTGAAAGAAGAACCATTGCATATTCAGTTCCACCTTCAACATAAATTGGTGCATCAAATTTAAACGTCGTTGCTACCGTACCATTGTTAGAGACACTAATTTCCGATGGTGATTTAACAATTTCAGAAAATGGAATAACCTTTGTAGTAGGAAGACCATTTACCATAGTCCTTAATTGGAAAGTAACAGGTAGTTCTGTATCATCTTTTGTAGCAAAATAAACTTCACAACTTGTTAAGAAAACTCCATTAGGATCGGGGACAAAGAATGATTGTGCTAGAGGATCCCATTGCATCATTCCTACATTAGTCCAGTCTCTGGTTCCTTCTACTTCTGTCCATCCACCAGTATTTCTTGTTTCAGTGATAGCAGTGCTTTCAATTCTCGCATTTCTAACAGAAATAATATCTTCTTGAACAGTTTCTAAAATTCCTGTAGATCTAAATCCTTCATCTGCCAATGTTTGGGCATTGTTTCTATCAAGAGTTTCATTATTAATTAAAGTAAGTACTTTTTCACCTGTTTCAAATCGTGGATGGACTCCAACATCAGGATCTGGAATATAAAAACTTCCAATTAAATTTGCTCCAATATCAGATACTAATCGAACATTAGTAACAACTGCCAAAGCACCACTTGTTTCTCCAACTAACATCATATCATCTTCCACCCATCCCCAATATGATCCTTGAGGTTGATCTGCTAATGAGAAAGTATCAACATTTAGAATAGTAGAAGTTGATGAATAAGTAGCAGGAATAGGTTCCGCAGAATAAGGACTAGCTCCATACCTCTTTGTAGGTGCATTATATGGACCTTCCATATGATTTGACTGTGCTACTCTGAATCTAATACTAGGATCCACTAAATTACCATTTTGTGGAGCACCTCCAATTGGTCTAGTTGTTCCAGTAACAGTTTCTCCTACCTGGAATACACCAGAAGCCATGGAAATTTCTAGTAGTTTAGGAACACAATATTGTGTTACATCTCTACCATCAAAAAATGCATATAATCTAGTAGATGGTTTAACTCGTTTTGCAACGAATTGAACATTACGAGATCTCATAAACCCAATAAGATCTCTACTTACAAGTCTATCTCCTTGGGAAGTTTGATCAAATTGTTCTGTAATTACTCTACGTGTACCTGTTCTTGTTTCCTCTCCAACTACTCTTTGGAAAGTAGCAGTAAACTGCTGTCTCATATTTCGCCTTCCAGGACGAGAACCTGGAGCCCACCGTTGACCTATTCCTTGAACCCTAAGTCTTGTGGTTTCTACTGTTCCTGACCAATTTTGTTCCCATGTATTCCAAACAACAGATCCAAATCCTGATTGAGGATTTCCACCGAATTGTTCAGTAAATTCAGCAACAGTTTCAGCAAAATCACCTTCAACATTAATAATATTTGCTTCTAATCTTCTGGTATCAAGCCAATTATCAGATGCTGGAGTAAGATCAAGAGTTCCTTTCCAGAATGATACCATGAAAGGAGTTACCGATTCACTTCTAGTTCCTCCTGTTTGCTTTAACCACTCAACTTCATTATAATTAAGCGTTATTATATCTCCTGTTCTTTTAATATTAGTTCCTTGTGGATTAATATATCTTTTATCGGAATTAGCATTTACTCCTTCTACGGGCCCTAATTCTAAATCAACTGCAGTAGTATAATGTTTAGGTCTTAAAATTTGATTTTCTACATCTACACTATTTTTATATCCAATAAGAGTTGATTGAGAAAGGAAACTAGTAAAATTATCAACAAAAAATCCAGATTTAAACTTATTAAACCCTGCAGAGTCAGGAACAAATAAACTGGCCGTATTTGCTTCTAATAAAGAAAGAGAAGTATAATATTCCAAAGATGAAATTCTCTTTTCAAGTCGGTTAATATCCGACATTTTATATCTCTTATAATTTAAGAAATTAATAGAAATATTATCTGTAGTATAGAGATAAGGAGGCAATTCAGCAGTAGCAATCTTTAATCCATCATCAACTATTACTGGTTCTCGTGGATTAACAGCAGGAGTACCATATTTAACTTGGAAATTACCTTCTTTAGTAATATAGATAGAATCTACTCTTCCAAGATAATATGAAAAATCAGTTAGAATTGTTTCATCAGATGCTAAAATATTAGCCGCAGAATTGCCAGCAGCATTAAATTCTCTTCCATAAAATTCAAGAGGAGATCTTACATCTTCAGCAACAACATAATCAGAAACTCTAGGTCTAATATCAATTAAATCAGTATTTCTAACACCATTTACTGTTTGAATTTCAGTAGTATAATTAAATGTATCATAAGAATTTTTAGTTGTTATATCTCCATCATCTGTAGACTGATAATAACCATTTGAAAAATATATTTTTAATTGGCGAGTAGGTGCATCGGAGTCAGATTTTCTTTGAATAGAAGGATATCCATAGAAAGATTGATTTTGACCATTTTCAGAAGTAAAATGAGCCGATATATTTACACTTGTAAAATCTAAGGTAACAATTTTTCCTTCAATCTTAGATTCTTCAAAAGAAACAACTTCATTTTCTTTAAATTTAAGATCATTTTCATTAATAATTGATATTTTGCTGTCAGAAACTATTTCAGCAACAATAGCACATGCATGAGAACTCATTCCTTTAATTTTTTCACCTACTATCAAATCAGAAGTTTTTCCTGTAGGTCCAGTTAATGATGCAAAAGTGAGTGTAGGAGCTGATGCTTCCGACGTATTAACAGATTCAAAAACAGCCTGTACATTTATCAAATCTGCAACATTTAGAGATATATCTAAATCTTGAACTCTAGTACCATATGGGTAATTTCCAGAAGTCAAACCATCATTAAGAGTAGTTGAACCAATACCAGATGCAGAATCAATAGATTTATCTACTACAATAGTATTAACTCTATTTCTAATTTTCTCTTTTGCCTTAGGTTTTTGCTTCTTCAGAGTTGTAATAAGAGTAGCATCATCAATCCCATCACTTAAACCTTCAATTTGTAATCTAGTAGAACCATTAGTTAGTTTTACTCTATCTTCTGTTAAAAGTTCTGTAGTACCATCACCTTTTATTAAGGTGTATCTTTCTGGTTTAAAGGGTAAAAATGTTTCATTTGTACCAGCTGCAACCTGTTCTGAAAGTTGACCTCCATTGATAAGAACACTTTGAGTTTTTCTTATTCTTATAACACCATCAGTTAAATCAACATTAGAAATATTAGAATTTGGTAAAATAGTATAGAAAGAATTATCATCTGAATCTTGTAAATCTGTACTAACAAGGGTTAAATCCGAAACTTGAGTAGTAACAGCAGGTAATTTACCATCAGCTACACCAGTCACAGTACTAACACCTGTTACAACAACATGAGTTGTACCTACACTGACAACAGATGCCATAATCGGTTCATTAAATTCACTAGTCTGTGATGGACTAAATTTAAGAATATTTCCAACCTTAATATTTCCTGGAAATATTGGATTAGTACTCCTTACTGTACTAATAGTTCCACTGGGATATCCAGAAAGATTAGAATCCCATGCAGTTGGTGAAAGAGTTGCAATACCAATATTAACAACATTTGACTGAACAGTGTCTGCAGAGAAGGTCTGTGCAGCACCTACCGTATTCATACTAGGACCATTAGTATTTCCAAATACCGATTTAACATCAGAAATACCAAAAGATGTTACTGCAATAGCAACCCTTGTATTTTCTTCACCATCAATTATAAAATTCTCATTCTTTATAAATTCTCCTTCTACTTCATACAAAGATAATGCAGTACTACTCGTTACAGCATCTTTCAAAAATGCAGTAGCTCCACTATTCTTTCCTTTAATATGAGTAGGAACAGTTAATGTTATATTTTCGTTTAATGTAATTTCCGTAACTGTTTGAATATCATATAGTTTTAAATCCCATTCATTAACATCCGAATTGGCTCTATCATAGGATCCAGAATTTAAATCAGCATCATATACTCTGGCAACACCAATTTCTTTACCTGCTGGTAAAGTAGATGCAGTACCTACTCTTTTATCTCTTAAACTTAAAACATAAGTATTACCAATACCAATCTGAGGTGATCCATAAACTTTATTTAATTTTAAAGTAGCTCCTGTATTAAACTCAAGTGCTTGTTCTTCTACAAGTTTAGTAGTTCTTGGTTTAGGGCAATCCAAATAAGTTGGAACAACAGTTTCTATATCATATCCCTTTACAAATGCTCTACCTGGTGAAACTTGATATAAAGCAAGACTCTCTGAGGGAGACTTACCACTAGGTGTTACTTGATTACTATTGTATATTCCATTATTACCTTGATAATTATTTAAAGACTCTTTTGCTTTAGTTGTAAAGGGTTTTACATAATAATCTCCAGATTCAGCATAAGTTCTTCTTGCTAATTCATCTGCAATATGCTTATATTCAGTACTTTCTTTTTTAGATTTTACTACACCTTCTTCTACAGTTGCAAGTTCAATAAAATTATCATCATCAAAATCATCTAATGACTTTTTAATTAATGATGTTGTTATTCTAAGTCTATCAGCACCAGGAGCAGAAAAATTAGTAAATCCTCTTGCATTATCATTTAACTGAGGATTAATATCTGCATTAACTATTTGCTCACTCATCAAAAGTCCGACTCTATAACTAGGAGAATCAGAATATTGAGAAAGAATAATAGATTGATCATTTACATTTAAAAATTGCCCTCTTCCAAAATAAATTCCTTGAGAAATTGAAAATATTGAACCTGCCGAAAGTGCATTGGATGCTAAGGTTGATGCAAAGGCCTCTCCAGAAGCAATAGTGGTATTAGCAGATAAAATATCCTTATTAACACTCAATAATTCATCATCTAAAAACTTCGATCCACTATTATCTGAAGTACTAGAACCAATATAATTGATATAAAGAGTAGTATTTCCTTTTTCTGAATTTCTTCCTATTAAAATTTTATCTACAACTGCAGTCACCCCTGAAGTCAATCCAGTAATTGTGGCTCCTCTTACTTGATTTACATAATCACTTAAAGGAATTCCTAAGTATACATTCTCTAACTGAACACATTGATAAGGACTTATATAAGTGGTATTACCAGGAACTATCTTCGCACCTTCTTTAAAAAAGTGTTGACCAAATTTTTCAATCTGATCTTGTAAAATCGATTGAAGATTATTTAACTCTCTCGCTTGTACTGGATAAGCAGGTTTAAATAAGACCTTATAATAGTCATTATTTGGAGTAAAGTCATCAAAATACGGTGCGACGTTTAGATTGGTTTCCTGTGGCATGATTCTTTAGAATTGCAAAATGACTTTAATATCTTCTTTTTGGTTGGTAGACCTAGTAATTGAAGGTCTATTATCAACGTAAATAATGTTTCCAGAATATTTTCTAACTTCTGGGTTTGCCACTCCTTTTGTGAATGACTGTCCAAGGTAATAGGTTTTACTATTTATTACAGTAGAAACACCTGTAAATGAACTATGAATCCCTAAAGTAACGGATCCCCCCATGACATCTAATGACCCCTGATTAGCAGTAACGTTATTAGTAAATCTATGCAATTGGAATCCATACTCAGGATCTGTATTAGCAGTACCATTGGTATTAAATCCAGCAGTAGTTCTATCCTGCCAATACTTCAAAACTTGAGTATTTTGATCATAAGAAATAACTCTACCAACTGCAGTAGATCCTATTCCAATAGTTTGGGTAACAAAATCATCAGCAGTAAATGTAGCATTACTTGCACCAACTCCTGTAAGTTTTAAAGCATAGGTAGCACTGGCTTTATCAATTTCTAAATTAGAACTAGTTCCATATGATTTGGGATTTTGTACAATTCCCACACGAGCAAATTCATTCCCTGTTATAAAATCAGGGTTTCCTGTGTCATTCTCAATTCTACAATATATGAGAGAATTTTTAGCACCCAATTCACGATAAATGTCAGCTCCATGCCCACCTTCAGGAGGAATAATAACATTAAATGCAGGAGCTGTACTTCCTACAGGTACTCCACCTGCTACAACATCCAAAGTACCAAAACTATAACCAGCACCCCCCTTTGAAACAGTTACTGATTCCACTTTAGATGCACTATTAATAACAACAGTTGCTTCTGCACCTGTTCCATCACCTTTAATAGGTACTCTTGTATATGATTGGTTTGCAGTACCTAATCCAGCTCCTCTATTTGTAATAGTAACAATTTTAAGTTGACCACTAGTAGCAGCATTATCTCTTACAGGAGCATCAATAGAGTTAGTTGCCCAATCCGTAGGAACAGGCATAAAGTTTGTAGAATCAAATTTGGTAATATCACCAGGTTTAATTGTATAAAGATATTTCCAAATATAACCATCACCACTAGTACCAGCCGCTCTTGGTTCTAAGTCTGTGAAAGTTGGTTCATCTAGGGATGCTTTTCCTTCTGTGTTATCTGGGTCAGTTCCATTTTGAAGACAAATATAAACCCTAAAATCGGAATTTATAACAAAATACTTTGCATCATATAAACTAATAGCATTTGATGGTTTAGAAGGATTCTCTGCTCTAATATCATTTCTATACATATCGTAAGTAATACCCGATGCCCAAGTATGTTTAGCAACTACTTGTTTGACATCAGAAGATGTTACTTTTTTCAAAGCAATCATACTATCCCAATATTTATTTTCTTCATTAAAAGAATCTCTTGGATTTGGAGGAGTAGAATTCCAATCAGAATCAACCTCTGTTGCATTTGGTAAACCGATCCACGTATAATATGAATTAGTTGTCGATGCTACACTAGCGACAAAATCTTTAGTATTTAATATACGAAGTTGATCCGTTATAATTGCGGCCATTTTGACAATTTTTTTAGTTATTTATTAAGTTTATTAAGCAGAATAATCTTTAGACTTCAAAGGTGCTACTCTTGTAATAAGAGCAGATGTAGAAAGTCCCGTAAATCCATTCTCGGTATAAGCAGTAAATGCTTTAGGAGAAGTTCTAGAACCTAAGACTATCCTACCCCATGAGAAATTACCATAGAATTCACTTACTCCCATTCCAGATAAGGAATTGAAACTAGAAACACTAGTTGTTACTCTCGCAACATAAGTATTAGCAATACCAGGAGTAGAAGTTTCTGCAACCGAAACTGCAGCCACTTCATAAACATTATCTATAAAGGTAGTTCCTATACCTATCACAGATCCATTTTGATATATAGATGTTAAACCATTTCCAATATTACTATTAGAAACTGTAAAGTAATATCCAGTTTGAATACCACTTATAGTAACAGCAGTTCCTGTTACAGTAGCATCTCTCATAAAGGAATCAGTTGGAATATACAAATCAAACACAACACCTGTAGATGCAACACCTACAGTGGTTGTAGAAATTCCAACAATCGTACCAAAATCACCTTGATATGTAGTAGATTCATTAACTTCATTTGTTGCTGATGGAACTTCAATAAGAACTTCAGGAGGAGTGGTAATAGTATAACCAGTACCAGGAGAAGTAACTGTTATTGCAGAAACTGCGTCTCCAGTAAGTGTAGATGAAACAGATGCTCTAGTAGTAGTTCCTAATCCCACAGGAGTAGCAATAATCACATCAGGAGCAGAAGTATATCCTGTTCCTCCATAACTCACCACAACTGAAGATATTGTGCCAGCGATAGAAACAACAGCAGTTGCCGCAGCTCCTACCAGATTATTTTGAGATGTTATAGAAATCTTTTGAGTCTTAGCAGTTGTTTGAGATTCGTTATCAGGATCAAAGAAAGGTCTTATACTTTCCACATATACAACGGTTGATGCAATACCAACAGACTGGATAATAACTGTTGTTGGATTAACTAAAGCTTCCAATTCTGGTCTTGCTTTACTTACGATTTGCCCATCAATAATTTTATCAGATCCCTGTTTAGTCCAATTAACTGTTCTTTCACAATCTGGATTACCATTAATACCAACACCTGCATATGCATTTGTATCAACAATATCAGTTGCAACAAGATCAGTTACTAATCTGTCATCCTGTAGTAAAGATCTTGCACATAAATTAGCATCACCTTGAACTTCAAGAAGATCACCCTCCTTAACAGTTTCTAAAATATCTGTAAAGGTAACGTCAATATCTCCACTTCCCTTATAAAAGAGAATTTTACAAGTATCACCATCAAATGTTCCATCAGGATTTGGTCCTTTAGGTGCTTCAGAGAAAGTTAGAACACTACCATTCTCAAATGTATATCCTTCACCAGGAACTTGTAATGTATCATTTATAAACACTAACAATGCTGCTTGAACATCAATACTTGATCCTTCCTTTGCTCTAATAGTAACAGGAACTCCACCTTTCTTTAGAGTAAATGCTCTTTGAGAACCATTAAACTCACTAGTAATCTTATCCAATACTTCAAGTTCACCAAAGAACCATGCACTGAATTGATCTGACTGAGTTGTTTGTACAGTGATTTGGAATTCTTCAAAAGTAACAGTGGGATCAGTAGGAATACCAGTGGCTCCCATTTTAGGGATAGTTAAAACTTGACCATTATCATAACTATATCCAGTATTTTTTATTTCAAAACTAATTACACTCGAACCTTGCCCCACTACTATATTAGCAGTTGCTTGAGTTCCTATACCAGTAGACTCTGAACTATAAATTAATGGAAGATTAGAATATGAAAGTGGATCATCAATAACAACTTCTGGTGGATTAGTTGCTGTATAACCAGTACCTGGATTAGTAATTGCAATACTAACAATATGACCACCACTTATAGCAGCAGTACCAATAAATTCAATATTAGGAGTTCCTGTGCTTAAAGTTTGAAGACCTACATTAACTGTAGTCTGTACTCCTGCTCTATAACCAGATCCACTATTACCGATACTAATTGAGGTAATTGTACCAGCAGCAGAGATAATAGCAGTTCCACCAGCAGCAACAAGAGGTTGGTATCCTAAACCGTTAGTTGAACCCACTGATACAATCATACCCCTGACAGGAATAGAACCGCTATTGGGGTCATAGGCTTCGGATGTGGCTGTTCCTGTAAAGGTAATGCTACTAATACCAGTAAGACCCTCGGATAAGGTATAATCCTGATCAACTGTTAGATCACCTGTTGGTCCTTGGAATATGCCATTTATAAGAACCGTAGCATTAGCAGTAGAGAATCCACCAACATTTGCTTGATCTGATGTTAAAGTGAATGTTTTTCCAATACCATTAAATTCATCAGAAATATCATCAAAAACAACGTTCTCTATGTAAGGTCTATTCGCACTACCTTCAGCTGCAGATCTCATGAATGATCTTCCTTGGAATGTAGAATGAGTTGTTATTCCAACCCAATCTCTACTCTCAGGAGGATTAGTTGTAGAACTTATAGGAGTAGGCCCTTGAGGTGCAGTAATAAAGTTAATTGTATTATCAATAATATTATAAGAACCTTGAATTTTACTTACAATTGAATTTGCAGTATGAACTCCAATATTAGTTCCCATCCAACCACGATCTACAAGAATATCATTTGTAGCCCCATAACCAACAGTATTAATCTTCATTATTTCTTCACTAATTCTCACCAAGTCACCACTAAAGAATGAAGTTACTCCAACAGTTTCAAGAACCTTTGAACCCAACGCTAATTCAGTAGTTATTCCTGTGGTAACAGCAGTTGCAACAATAGGAGATTGAATTGCATTATCAAGAGCAATCATACATTTTGTATTCTGATCTTGTGCTGTTATCGTATGTGCCGCACCCGCACCAACTGCTGATAGATGTAAAATATTTGGAACGGCTTTTAATGCATCTTCTGCACTCTTAGCAAACTTAATAGTACGTTCATCAATTTTAACAATATAAGTTGTTGAGGGTAAAAGAGTAGTAGATCCATATCCAGTAATAGTCGTGGTAGCAATTCCAATAGGACTTCCATCTGTAGGATATGAATATTGAACTTCTTCACCAGTAACATAGAAGTGCTCTGGAATGGTAACCGTATTCTTAGTTAAATTAACAACTGTTGAGTCACTACCATCAAAATCTCTTTGGAAAATATTTCTTCCCTTATGTTGTAAATTAAATGCTCTAAGAACATCTGTTTCTGTACCCGTATAATCTCCATAACCTACACTGATAGAAGCATTGGTTAAATCTATCTTATTAACTGTATCTCTGTCATCGTTTCTGGCAGCAATTTCAAGACCCATCTGGAATACACGAACTGATGCAGCAATACCTGCATTCGGAGTATACATTAACTGAGTATGAGAAGTAGAAGTTGAAACCGCAGCTCCTACAGTTCCTATTCCTGCACCAGCACTAAGAATACTTGCATACTCAGTGATGTATGCTTCAGAACTGTCATTTAAGACAATTACTTCAGATACTTCATAAACATTATTAGTTGTATCTTCTACACTAAGTAAATAATATGCAGCATTATGATCATTAATGGAAGAATCATTATTGATCTCATATTCAGCAATTTTATGGGCAAGTGGTGAAGATGAAGATGGAATTGCCGTAAATGCTGAATCTACAAATGCAGTATCAAAAATACCATCACCAAGATATACAGTTCCAATACCAGTTCCACCAGCTCCCGTATTAGCAGCTGCCATAGCAATAGTTAAAGTATCTACTGTACAAGCAACACCTGCATTAGGAACAAAATCAATATTAAGAGGACCAGTTGACATTGATGCAATATAAGTTCCTAATCCTGTTCCACTATAATCTTCATCAAATACCGTTGTTACTTGACCATACTCTAAAAGTTCTACTGTTGTACCATCATGAAGGATATTTAATTCATCAACTTCCCTCAATCCATTATCAGAATCAATTTGAACTAAAATCTTTGCACTTCTATAGGTAGAACCAATACCCACAATATTAGTAGTAGTTCCTTCAGCAACAGATACTTGAGTTGATTTAATATCAACAGAACTTCCTAAAGTAGTAGATCCTATTCCTGCAACTGTACTTAGACCAACAATATCAAAACTAACTGCACTTACATTATAATCATTAACTTGATATTTGGTTGGATAGAAAAGAAGTCTTCCTTGATTTCCACTAACGTCAAAATCAAAACTTCCCAGATCACTTACACTCTCAACTCGGCCATACTGATTGATAAATCCACTAGAACCATTATGTAAAAGACTAACGAACATACATTGACGTTCTCCAGTGAAAGTCTTGTCTTTAACAAGAGTAAAGAATTTTTTGTAAGTTTGTTCAATATCAAAACTGTCAGCAATACCAAATCTTGTTGCTCTGGGTTCACTATTAAATTGAGAACTAATATCATCAATTACCAAAACTCTATTACCTACTGATTCAAAGAAATCAGTTAGTACTCTTGAATTAAAGAAAATTTGATTAGATGCTAATCTATCATCACTAATACTCAAAGAATTTTCTGTAATTAAATCAAAACTAGGATATGTATCTATTTTTATTTCACTATCTAAATTTAAAAAGGCAACCAAATCACTATCATTTGCAATGATAGACTTCTCCGTTTCCTGCGTAGACTCTATAATCATATCACTGAATTTCATGAACCCTGAAGGATGATTAAGGGTATCAACCGCTTCATCCCAAGTATTCATATCAACTTTTGATTTTATAGAATATGAAAAATACTGATAGTAGTTATTGTCAGGTAGTCTTTCAAGACTGTTATTTAAGAATCCAGTATCTTTCATCCAACCATTTTCAACAACTGATCCTGCAGCAACCTTAACTTCTGCATTAAAATCAATCTTAGATTTAACTGTTCCTTGGGTGCTTGAGGTTTTTCCTACAATAATATCACTAACATCAAATTCAGTTGCTGTTGATAATTTCAATAGTTCAATACGATTGTTCCAACTTTCTACTACACCGACTTTTTCTCCACAATGAACTTCTTCTCCTCTTAAGAAATTATTTTTCTTCAATTTAATATCAAATTGAGGGAAATACTTTTCAGGAACAATTATTCCAGCTGAATTTAATACGTCAAAATTACCAGGAAATTCTCCTTCTCTCACATATCCATCTAAACTATAAGTAACAACTCCAACACCTCCCCCCAATGGAATATTAACATCAGCAAGAGTAAACAATGTATAATCATAATTAAGTGAATTAAATCCAGTTCCTGTAGTCCCTACTCCAACACTTACATTTTCAATTAAAACTTTATCTCCTACAACTAATGGAGCCTCATCACTAAAGGCAGTGTTTAATCCAACAGTAACATTTTTAGTAGACATATCATATGATATAGTCTTTATTTCAATACCATTTACATTAGATGTTGGTATAATAATTGGTGTGATATCATTAATACTCTTAGTATTTTCAAGAATAGTTACTTTGGAATCTCCAATATTATAAGATAAGTGAGCATCCTTAACTTCTTTTTTCGTTAATCCATCTAATACAACTAAATTAGGAGCTATCGTATAATTTTTACCTACAGAAGTAATTCCTATTTCACTTAAGGAATTCAATGGTTCCATTACAAGAACTTCAGACAAATTAAGAACAGGTCTTAAGGTAGTATCCGTAGGAAAATCAAATCCAATATTCTGAATTTTTGTTGAATTAATTTTTCCAATAGTATCACTAGTAGGTTCAAGAATAGCACCCGTACCTATACCCGTTACAATAGAAGATACTCCTACAGTTTCAGAATAATAATTACCCTTAGATTGTATTGCAATATTTGCTATAGGACCATAAGCTGCGGTAGAACTTGTAGAATACTTTAATTCTGCTTCAGAAAGACTATAAGAACCTTTCTCTAAATCTGATAATACATTATATGTAAAAGTAGTAGTAGTTCCAATACCCGTTATACTAAAAGATCCTGAATAAACACTCTCTTTTACATCTATCTGATTATACCCAACAACTTCTTTATCAATAATAAGTTCTTTTTTAATATCTGAGATTGTATCTCCCTGTACTGGAGTAAATTTATAAAATAATGCTTCAGGAAGACTATCATTAACTACAAGTGTCAGACCTGCATCTGTAGAAATTCCTACTGTACCAGTTTTAGATACCTCAAAAGTATTAGTTGTACGAGTGGAATAAAATACATCTTCAAAATCCCTATCAGTATACAAATCTAAATTAAATGCTGAATAAGAAGCTAATCCAACAAAAGAACATAAAGAAGGATCTGACAAGTTAAACTTAACTGTGTTAGTCTTATAAAAATCTAAAGATGGATTAATAGGAGAAAGAGTACCTGCAGAAGCAGATGTTATATTAACTACTTCTGGAGTAAATTCTAAAGATTCAAATCTACTTAAAGAAAGTTTTACTTTATTCTTAGATTGTCTAACAATATAATAGATTTTTTCATCTTCTAAACCACCAGATGAAACAGCTGCTGTATGAATGACCTTATCACCATCATTTAATCCATGATTAGTAATTGTAATTGTATTATTAGTAACATCAACATCCCCTGCAACGAATGATTTTGGATCAAAAACCATTCTTCTATTAAAGTCATTATATTTTACCACAATATTCGTATGAATACCTGGTTGAGTATCCATTATTATTTCTTCACCCAATGATAAACCGTGAGTAGATGCAGTAGCTACCGTAACTACATTTTTATTTGCTTCCCCAGTAACAACAAAATCCTTTATAGTTTTAAAACTATGGTACACACCAGTTCCTAATCCAGTAAATCTAAGCAATCCACCTGTCTGATTAGTACTTGCAACTCCTACAAAAGTACCAGTACTTCCCAGTCCCACTCTAAAGGTAGAAATACCAATAAGATTATTAGAAATTTTTCCCACATATACTCTAGACTCATCTGGTAAATTAAATGATGTAGTACCATCAGTAGAAACTCCAATAGGATCCCCACTATTAGTTCTATATCTTAGAAGATCCCCAGTATCTAATTTGTGGTCTGGTAAGAAAATAGATTGTGATGGAATATAAACTTGTGTTAGTCCTGCACCAGGATTAGAGAAGAAAATAGTCGTTCCTATTCCAACTCCAGTAAGAGTACCTAATCCTACAGCTTCCTTGGGTTCAAAATAAATTTCTTCAGTAGATTCAAAAGTTATGTCATTCTGAGGAGTGGTATCAAAAGTAAATTTTCTAGGATCTTCAGTTATAATTGAAGTTGCTGTATGGGCAACAGATATAGTTCCATTTTGAGCCCTTAATACTCTTAATCTTGAATTTTTTTCATCAACTGTCAATACTTTTACTTTTTCTGTACCAATTCCAAGAATATCATTTTCTCCGATTGATAATAAATCAACACCTAAAGATCCAGCAACCTTAAAGTAAGTAACTATACCAGTAACTCCTGTAGTGCTTACTCCACCTGTTAATGAAAGTGATTCTGTTCTGACACCAATACTAAATCCCCCTTGCAGAGAACTAATTGAAGTATTAAATCCTGAAAGAGATACTACATCAGTATTTACAAAATTATGAGGTGAAGTAGAAATAGCGACATATTTTCCACTAGCATCAAAAGGAATAATCTCTAATTCAGTAATGATACTAGAGGCAACACTAACGTTAGTAACATTTACTCCTTCAACTGCAGAAACTTTAGCCTTAGCTTCTTGAGCACCTATTAAAGGTTGGAAAAGTATTTTATCATTAACTTGATAATTAGTTCCACCTGTTAAAATACCCACAGATTGAATATCACCAGTAGAAACACTAGTTACATTTACATTAAAATCATGATCTCTAGTAGGTTGAAATAAGAAATCATAATAAGAACTATTTTTATTTAAAGAATAAGGAGTAGTATTTCTAAACCATTCTGTATTTTCTAAATTATAATCGATTTGATTTGATTTTGTATCCGCATTAAATGGATTAGGTTCGGATTTAAAAGTATTTCCAATCACATATGGGAATTCAGGAATTCTATACTTATTAAAAGGCCCTGAGTTTTCAATCAGAAGAGGGTTAATTGTAGTAAAATATGCATACGTACCATTTGGATAATCAGGGGTTACACAAAAACGACCATTATGCTTATCTAAATCACCAGAATCATCGAATACATAATCTTCAACAAAAAATCCTTGAGGGAAGTCGGATATAGACGGTCTATTGGCTAAAGTTGTTAACTTATAACCTGACTTCATTGCCCGTACAACACCACCCTCACGTCTTGTATATCCATAAGGACCATATATGGGGTATCCATCATAAGACCACCCTACAATCGGAGAATGATACTCTGTAGCGACTTCCTGATCATTAACTTTCTCTAAATCAAAAAGACCATATTTTACATCATTATTTTGGTTTCTAACATATACCGATTCTCTTAATTTTCTAGGTGTATATAAATGAGTATATTGTATACCTAAATCTGTATTTACTGCTGGATCTAAGATTCCATCATCAACAGAAATAATATCAAGATACTTATGGAATAAATTAACAGTCCATGTTTTAAGACGAGCTCTAAATTGAGCATTTAAACCACTAGGTCTAACTCCTACGATAATATTACCAGTATATCCAATACCAGCATTAGCAATTCTAACGTCTACTAATTTACCATCACGGACAACAGGAACAATCTTTCCATAACTACCAGATCCATCACTAAAGAGAGTTAATGTAGGTGGAGCATCGTATCCAAATCCCTCATTAGTTACTACAGCTTCTTTAATTTTACCATTATCAACAACTACACTAACCTCTGCATTAGTTCCTGCTTTTACATCAAATAAAGGTTGATTATCATAATTTAAAATGTCTGCTGACCCATATCCAGAACCAGCATTAGTAATTTGCACTGAATCAATAGATCCTCTAAATAAAGGTTGAATTTTAGCACTAAAATCTTGACCCGTAGCAGTAACAACTCCAATTTGACCACTTAAAGTTACTGTAATTGGTTGATAATTAAATGAGTGTTGTCCTGTACCTAATCCAACTGAAGAGAATCCAATATATTGTTTTGTATTATAATAATGATCTTTAGCAGTAGTTCCTACTCCTACACTTGATAATTTGAAATTATCTTCATCAACCGCAGTAACATAATAATCAGTATTTGAAGTTATGCCCCCAATACAATCTTTTTTAGGTCCAGTAAAGGAATATTGAAGAATTTCTCCTGATTTATACCCATGATCTTGAATGTATATTTGATTAAGAGAACTACTAATTCCTGCATCTGAAACTATAACTCTTTTCTTATTTTCGTATCCAGATCCACTGTTTACAACTGAAATACTGGATATAATTCTTTTCTTTTCAAATGTTTGGAATTGATGAACTCCTTCTCCAAAACTTGTCAAAGAAACAGTATTTACACCTGCCTTAATAGCCTCTGTTTGATTAGTATAGAGTTTTATTGTAGAGACACCTACTGTATGTGCATAATAAATGGAATCAGTAGAAAGTCCCCCTACAGCAACTCCACCATTTGTCTTATAAACTACTTTTTCACCATTTTTAAATTTGTGGAAAGTAGAAAATCCTATGGTATCAGCTTCTAAAATAACCCTATCTGACCTATTAGTACCTAAACCAATCGAATTAAATTCAACATCATGATGTTTAAAAATAGTATTACTAAAGGCTTGAGCACCTGTACCATTACCACCTGTTATAGTAACAATAGGATCAGAGGTATAATCATATCCACTATCCTCAACAGCAATCTCACTTAAAGTACCTTTAACTGCACATATACCTGTTGCACCCGAACCTACATTATCTTCCAAATGTAAAAGTGGAGGGTTAATAACATCATAATTCCTTCCTCCAGAAGTTACATCAATTTTTTCAATAGTTCCATAATAAACAGTATCTTTTGCTTTATAATTTAAAATTTCAACACCATTAACTAATATACCCGTTCTATTGCCTGGTTCAGTTATAAACTCACCAGATTTAGGGTTAGGAGACTTTATTTCTCTCAGTAATAACTGATTATCTACTTTTTTACCTTGAAAATCAAAAGGTTTTAAAGTATTTGAAGTAACAATGCCAGATACTGAAATAAATTGACCATTATCAATATTAGTTCTACTGGAAGAAAGTTTTAATTGGTTAGCATTAACTCTCTTTACATAGAAAACTCCAGGATCCATCTGAGGGAACTTACTGGTAGTTTGAACTTTGTTTCCTAAAAAATCCTCTTTTTCAGTAACAAAGGAATTATAATAAATTGCATCTCCAGTATAATAACCATGATCCTCTATATCCAAGAAACTAAAAGTATCTCCATTATAACTACCAGTTAAGGTAAGTTTTCTGTCATTAAAATCTAAAGGAGCATTTTGATAATTTGGAATAGAAGAAGATGCAACCAAAAGATCATTATTAAATTTTAAATATACATTTTGAACATCTGCAAGATAATCATTCACATATTGATATTCTTTAAGATTAACATCAACTTTACTTCTTAATATTTTTCTTTCAACCGTAGAACTAGCACTAACTATACGACCTTGGCCTTTAACAGAAAAACTATACTCACTAGTAAGTTCTACAACTGAAGAATCTTGAGTGCTTCCTTGAAGATCGGTAATAACAACTTTATCCCCAACTTTTAAATCATTTTTATCCTTAGTTACAATATTATAGGTAAAGTCTGATTCATCTACTAAAGTTACTGATTCTATATCGTACTTAACAGCTAAATTATAGAACCAATTATCTACTTTTGGCCCAGATGTAGTAATTCCTAAACTTTCTACTTTTGCAACGTCATTTTTATCGTAATAATAAGTATCTCTACTCACTATTGGTTGAGAAAGAACATTTCCAACTCTTAATTCTACTTTACTTGTAGTTCCTACACCAACATATGCATATGCATGAACATTTAATCTAATATTCTCTTTTAAATTTATAGAATCATCGCTACCTATACCAATAATACTAGTATTAGCTACTCCTACTCCATAAAACTGATTTATGGACTTAGAACGATATGTTAATATACCTATAATACCTGACTCATAAGTAGTTACTAATTCTCCTGATGGAGGAAACCCAATTGTAGAGTCTACGTCAATAACACTTGAACCACTTGAAACTTTTGTTACTATTTTTGTAATAGGATGGGCAGAAAATTCTCCATAAACATTTCCCCTTAAAGAGATATCTGCAGAGTATCCATAATCAGTTGAAAATTCATAAAAATCTTTTTCATTATCAGTTATTTTCTCAATATTGGCAATTGGAGCAAAAGCTTTGGTTATTCCATAATTTGGATATGCATCTTGGAATAAAGTACAATTTAAAAGTTTTGAAGGATCGCCAGATATAGATTCGACCACCATATTTTTGCCAATTCTATAATCGGCATCAGATGGTCTAAAAAGAAACTCTCTTGGTCTTAATACTTCACAATCTTCTCCATATAAAGCCCCAAAAAGGATTCTAAATGATTCATCACTTCCTTTTGATTGATAAAAATCTCTTACCCTAGAAACAAAAAGTCTTTGATTCAAATCATCATCTAATTGTCTATTTTCAAAACCAGGAGAATATAAACCTTTGATTTTAATTAAAAATCTAGCAAATAATAATGCACTTAAGTTTACTATTTTTGCACCAACTGTATGGGGTTGAATATTTGATTCTGAGAAGGTTAATTGATCACTATGAAGTGAATTATAAGCCGTTACTCCACTAAATCCTCTAATACACCCTTTAAAGGCATTACTTGTTTTTTCTTCATATAAAATGATTTCCTCATCTATTTTAATCAGACCAAATTTTTCAGGAAATTCATATGTACCAATAATACCTTCCTTTAAATCAAAAGATGCAGGAATTTCAGTAGCCGCTTGATTAATATCAATTCTTAATTGAGTACTATCAGAATTAGTAGTTAAAGTAACTAATTTAACATATTCATCTATATTTTGTAAAACATCAGCAGAAGCAGTAGGAGCCTCTTGAGAGACATAATACTGTTGTAAGAATTCTCCTAATAAGGGGAAATCACTTTGTACAAAAGAAGGAAGTTGAGACTCAACTATACTTTGTATTTGAACTCTGGTTAAATCTGTTGATATCATTTTTTGTATATGTTAATCTTAGTAAGAATGTAAAGGTTAGTATCCACCACCACCACCGCCTCCAGTCATTCCACCACCGCCTCCAGTGCCTCCAGTGCCTCCAGTACCCCCTCCAACAGTCGGAGTGGGCATTGTTGGTGCTGTTGCGGTAGTTCCTGCTGTCAGAGTAGGAGTACCTCCTCCTTCATTTGCCTGAGCTGCTTGAGCAACCATCATAGTTGTACGTCCATCAGGATAGTATGTAACAGTCTCTGTTCTACCTGCTGAAGTGGTTATTACTGTATAAGAACCATCAGCATTATCAACTGTCTCAGTAGTTGCAGTCACATCCCCATCGGTACTACATCCAAAATGAGGTACACCACGAACTAAAAGATTATCACCATAGTTATCAGCAGGATCTTCAGTGTCACAAGCAGCATTTATATCAATACCACTTCCATTTCCACTTCCATCATCACCATTACCATTTCCTAGTTGCAAATAGAGATCATGTAACCCCTGTACATTATTAGAACAAGGTACTGCATCAAACTCAATCACAGGAAAATCAATATAAACATCAGTATCTACAATATTAATAGGAGATAATTTTATTTCTCCATGTTCATAATCAATAGTACCTACATTTTGTTTTACAATATCGGGTTGAGTTGGTGACATTAATCTAAACAAGAACATGGTTCCTTTGGAATGATCATCTTCATTTGGTTTGTCTGAGAGGTACACCATTCCTTGTATCCCCGAAACATGGAATCCAGTAGTTCTAATATTATGGCCTTTGCAGTTTTTAACAAACATACAATTTCCAAAACATAGTTCGTATTCCGCAAAACTATTTAACGCTACTCTGAGATCCCTTCTGATCCTTATAGACGTAATATTAGAGGTAATAGATGGATCAGCACCATCAATCATACATTGGAATTTACTAAAATTAAAAGTTGCCCCAAATTTACCTAAATCCCCACTTCTATTATATTCTGCAATAGCATTTATTATTGCATTTATAATATCTTCTCTAGATTTTCCTAAATTACAATCATAATATGCATTTATGTCTGGTTCTATGTACAAATATTTTAAATCTGTCAATTCTAGGTCAATTCCACCTACATTATACTTTCTAACTGTAGTTTTAAGGTTTTCTTTGAGTGCATTTGACAAATAATTTCCATTTACAGGTTTTACAGCACAAAAAACCTTTCCAAATCGAGGAGGACTCAATTCTTCTCCCCCATAACAAGAAATAGCCTCAGTTTCAGGGAATACATTAGGAATTAATGCTTCATAATCGTCGGCAGTAACTGCTCTGTTCTGTGATGCATAGACTCTAGGACCATATTTCTTAATAGAGTTTATATCTTCAATCTCAGCACCTCCGTGTGAGCATGTAGTCACGTTAATTAGAGAAATACCAGAGGTTAATGTTAATCCAGCAGCTCTACCATCACTTAAAGTACCACTAAAACTAACATTACATACTCCATTTCCATCTACTCCATCACATATAACATAAGAAACTTCAATATAACTTGGTGCGTCTAGTTTTTTACCAAAAATACCATCTCCAAAGATTAATTCATACCTTTCTCCTTCTATTTCCTGCACCCAATAGATAGGTGATTCGCTATTTACTTCAAATAGAGTTTGATTTGTTGTATAATG
>CETQ01015386.1_pt1 | contig 25444 bp, 25 predicted proteins | sample 531261 | NCBI WGS metagenome assembly CETQ01 (sample SAMEA2622376, study PRJEB7988) | marine metagenome | biome: marine biome (ENVO:00000447); feature: surface water layer (ENVO:00002042); material: "saline water (ENVO:00002010), including plankton (ENVO:xxxxxxxx)" | depth 5 m
ATCTACAGGTAAGACAATTGACATTACAGACTTAGTTGTTGCAATTGATGTTAATGAATCAATTGACTTAAGAATATTGACAGCCGACATGCTCATAACTGACGGTGTAGGTGTTCTTGCAAATTTACCTTTAGTAGGTCAAGAAAAAGTAACTTTTACTATTCATAAAGGAGCTATTGACAGTACACACAAAGAGTGGACAAAAGACTTAACATTTTTTGTAAGGTCAATTGAAAATGTTTCAAAAGAAAATGACTTTACTTTAAGTTATCAACTTAGATTAGTTGAAGAAGCTTACTTTTTAAATTCATTAAACATAATTTCTCAAGCATATACCGGAACAATTGGCGATATTATGAAAGAAATACATGATGAGTTTCTTATAGGTGAAACAAATGGTGAAGCAAAAATAACAGCAGAAGAACTTACTGCTGGTACTTTTAAAGTTATCATTCCAAACTGGACACCTTATGCCGCACTAAAATGGTTGACTCGTAGAGCTCGTTCTGAAGACAATTCTCCTTTTTACTTGTTTAATACCTTATTTGACGGTATGCAACTTAAATCATCACGTGCTATGTTTGATTCTACACCGATAAATGATAGAACTTTATACACTCAAAAAGAACATGTTCCTGAAGGTCGATCAGATGTTCAAAAAGGAGCAGTGATGGATCTTAAACACACTGTAGATATGGCATTTTTCTTTGAAATGTTAGAAACTACACCAGTGTCAACTCATATATTAAACGGTGTTTATGGATCAAAATATAAAACGTTAAATACATCTAACAAAGTAGTTGATGAAAAGATATGGAACTATAAAGATGAATTTGAAGCACTACCTAAACTTTCAAAATTTAAAGTAGCATCTGACAGAAAACTATATAATGGAAAAACACTAAGTGAATATAATGGAAAAGAATTTGTATTTGCATATTCAGGTGATGCATACAATGCGCCAAGTCATATGACTTACAATGAAGATACGCTTAATGCAGTTCCATATAAAAACTCAACCGATCAACATTTAGGTAATTACTCTTATAAGTTAGGTGTTCCTGGCGACAAAGAAATACAAGTCGGCAAAACAATAAATCTGCATTTAATTAAAAACGAAATGATAGGTGTTGATGAGGCAGATAAAGCTAAAGACCACAGAAAGTCTGGTAAACACATCATAACAATGATCAAACATAGATTTCATTTACCTAAAATGCAGTACACCCAAATGATTGAAATAAATAGAGACACTATGGAAAGGGATCACGCAGATGAGAATTAAACCTGAATTTTATTGGTTTATGGGGATTGTAGAAGATAGAAATGATCCTAAAGGTATGGGAAGATTAAGAGTAAGAATCTTCGGTGATCACACAGATGACTTAACTAAAATACCAAAAGAAGATTTGCCATGGGCTCAAGTTATGATGCCAGTTACTTCTTCATCTCTTGGTGGTGTCGGATCAAGTCCTACTGGAATTCAACAAGGTTCTTGGGTAGTTGGATTTTATATGGACGGAAGTTCCAAACAAGTTCCTTTCATAATGGGAACTGTACATGGTGATGCAGGACCGAGCGGAAAAGCCGGCAAAGGATTTACTGATCCTAACTCAAACAATCCTCAAAGAAATGAAGGTTCTGATGTTCCACACGCTGCTGGCGGACAATACAAAAATACACAGGCGTTTATTACAAAAAGCGATTTAAGAACTATTAAAGTAGATACAGCAGTACCAGATAAAGTATCAACTGTTGTTCAAGATGAAGCAGATTCATATTACGAACGTGAAGCTTGGGATATGCCTGAACCTCAAAATGGAAAGGCACCAGCATATCCTTACAATAAAGTTACTCAAACCGAATCAGGTCATCAAATAGAAATTGATGACACACCTGGCGCGGAAAGAATAGCAACTTATCATAAGAGTGGAACAAGTCATGAAATACTTAATGACGGAACTGTTGCGCATACTATCAAAGGTAAGAATTATGTAGCTGTTTTAAGTGATGAAAATGTTTATATAAGAGGCAATGTAAACATGACAGTTGACGGCAATTACAGACAACTCGTAAAAGGTAATTATCATCTTGAAGTTGTAGGTAATAAAACAGAGTTAATACGTAAATCAAGACAAACATCCATTGCTAATTCAGAACACATTGAAATAGGTCAAGATTATGGATGTAATGTGACCGAAAAGTATTTGAAAAGAATCGGCGGTGATGAAGAAAGAATTGTTGACGGACAAAGAAAAACCACAATAGGTAAAAAAGAAAAAATACAAGTTGGTGGTGAACTTACTTTAGTCGGATTAAATAAGATAAAGATGTTTGCATCAGCACAAGGATTTGAGTTATCAACAACTGGTCATTTACAAATAGCGTCAAAACAAAATATGAGTCTTGAAACAGCATTAAACTTACATACAGTTGTTGATGGTAATACTACAAATGCTGTCAATGGAAACTACACTGATAATGTAGTAGGAAATATTGATATTAATGGAGCGAGGATAGATCTGAACTAATGACTGCACTAGTATCAAGAGAAGGAGATAGTTTAACAACAGGTCACGCATGTGTTGCTACAACTATTTTAGATACACCAGGACAAGGCAATGTGTTTGCAAATGGATCTTTAGTTGCTCGAAAAACTGATCCTACTATTCCACATCCTTTTCCGCCTGTGCCAATATGTGCACCTCATACAGCAACTGTAGGTGCAGGATCTCCTACTGTCTTTGTACATGGCAAAAGAGCCACATTTATAACTGCCGCAGCTGATGCAGGTGCAATGACTGGTGGTGCATCAAATGTATATGTTGCAACAGCGGCCGCAGCGGTAGCAAAACACATGGGTGTAGAAGTATTTGCACCAGCGGGATTTACAGCCACAGAACTTGATGCATTTGCACAAGATGTTTATGATGGTATAGAAACAGCAATTGCAGACTTAGGACCAGAAGTTGCAGCTAAAAATGAAGTAGGTGAATACGGAGATGGTGGAATACCTTCGGCAAGATTTAATAACACGAGTCCTACAAATAATGTAACTGGACCTCAAGATGCAGGCCCGAGTGAAAGTGAATTTCCAGTATGTAGCTCTCCTAACTTAAACTTTTTACCACATACAGATCCAAGAATATCTCCTTCTGTATGTTCGGCAGCATCTGCATTAGCATCTGCAGTAGGATATACACTTGATATTACAAGTGCTTTTAGATCTTCAGCGTACAATAAACGTGTAGGAGGTGTAAAAAAGAGTGTTCATCAAACAGGATTAGCTATTGATGTAATTCAAACAGGAAAATCAACTTCACAAAGACAAGCATTTCTTACTGCGGCGTATAATGCTGGTTTTAGAGGAATAGGTATTTACAACTCTTTTACTCATATTGATTTAAGTAATAAAAGAGCATGGGGTCCAAACACTAGTAGAACCAGTCTACCACAGTTTCCATGGGCTCAAAACGCATTAGGACCATTGGGGTATGCAACGTCATGACATTAATTTGTGGAAATAACGTATCGCTAGAAGCACTTGACGGTGTAACAGACGAGATTGAAGCAGCACTTGCTCAAGGTAAAGCAGGTCTTGCAACACTTGAAGCTAAAGCAGCTGAGGCACTTACTGCATTAGAATCTGTTAAAGTTCCAATACCAAGTGTAGCTCTACCAAATCTTCAAGATGAGATCAATTCTGCTGTTACATCTTTGACAGCTAATCTTGATGTTGCAATAACAAGCTTGCCTGGAAAAATTGCTCAACTACAAGAAACATTTTCAGGTTTACCTTCAGATGAACTTCAAGGTTATATAGATCAAATGACTACGATTGTCCAAACAGCAGTAACTTCAGGATCTCTTACAGGATTTGATCCATGTAGTTTATTTCCAAATAAAGAAGTTGCTGCAGATGGATCAATAGTTGAAAAAGCAAAAGCTGTGGAAACACCAAATGTAAATGCTACTAAGCCTGAAGATTCTGCTGCAAAAGTTCAAACAGTTACAGAACATAAAGATCAACAACCATCTAAAAAGCCATCGGTTGTTTCTCCTTCTGGAAAATCATATGATGAAGTAATGACAGAATGGGATAGAGTCACTGGCATAATAGATCCTATGATTGAAGTATATTGGAGAATTTTAAAAGATGATGCAAACAAGGCATATGAAGATTATAAAAAGGCAAACTCTTCACCAAGAAGCCAGCTAATAAATCTTCAAAGAACTACAGGAAGAAAAGCTCTTGATTTATATCAAGCCGGAAAAATGCCTCAGAGAGTTGCGCAATATTATGAAAAAGAACAAGAGTTATTAAGAACTATAACACTCATAGATAGCAGAGAAGCAATATTTTATGACACAGAAGATGCCTATCTAAAATTTTTAGCTGGTTTAAAAACTAAAGATGATTGGGATCTTATCTACATTACTTATGCAACTCAAGAAAATTTAGAAGAAGACTTTAATAAGTGGTTTCAAATTCAAACTCAATGGGACAAATATAAACAGGCTGTTGTTGATAGAGCACAGTATTTAAATATCGATAACAACGCTCAATAGTGTATAAATAGTAGTATGGCAAGAACACAAACAAGAAGTGATGCATCATTAACATCAAGGATCAGAGCTAGACAGAGTCTCTATTCTGATTTTGATCTATCATTTATTGCTAATCCAAACAATGGTGATATAACAATTAAAAGAGATATAGATGCCATAAAACAAAGTGTTAAAAATCTGGTCTTCACTGATTTGCATGAAAGACCATTTCAACCTAACTTAGGATCACGTGTTAGAGGTTTACTTTTTGAATTAACAGATGTATGGACTGCTTTAGATATTCAAGATGAAATCACTATGACGATAGAAAACCATGAACCTAGAGTTGATCTTATAGATGTTGAAGTCACAGATGAATCAGACAAAAATAGAGTAAGAGTTGCTATAATTTTTAACATAATATCAATTGGTCAACAGGAACAAGTTGACTTTTACTTAGAGAGAATAAAATAATGGCCACAACATCTTCAAAAAATAGACTTAACGTCACTGAGCTTGATTTTGATCAGATTAGGTCAAATCTTAAAACGTATATGCAAAATCAAACTACACTGGCTGACTATGATTTTGACGGTAGCGCTCTATCTACATTGCTTGATGTATTATCATATAATACATTTTACAACGCGTTTAATGCTAATGTTCAAGCAAATGAGCTTTATCTAGACACGGCTCAAGTTAGAAATAATGTTGTAAGTCATGCAAAATCTTTAGGATATGTACCAAGATCAAGAACAGCCGCTTCTGCAACATTAGACGTAACTGTTAATAGTCCAGCTGGAACTCCTTCATCATTAACAATGAGTAGAGGAACAGCATTCAGTTCAACAATTGACGGAAAGAAATTTAATTTTGTAAATCTAATTGCTCAAACAATTCAGCCTGATGCAGGTGTATATAAATTTTCAAATGTAGTAATAAGCCAAGGGAAACTTAAGACATTTACATATACAGTTGACGATAGTGATGCAAGACAAAAATATGAAATACCTGATGTGAATGTTGATACATCATCTATAGTTGTTAAAGTAAAACCAAATGCTGCTAGTTCTTCAGATGCTGTTTATTCTCTTGTAACTAATATTGTTAACGTATCAGGTACATCAGAAGTTTACTTTTTACAAGAAGGACTTGATGGAAAATATGAGATTTATTTTGGTGACAACTCATTCGGTAAAAAACTAGTAGCTGGAAATGTAATTACATTTGAATATTTAATTACAGATGGAACAGCTTCAAATAATGCTACAGCATTTGCGCTTGAAGGTAATATTGAAGGAAACACAAATACAAGCATAAGTCTAGTAACTAAATCATCTGGTGGTGCAGTCAAAGAAGATATTGAATCTATAAGATTTAATGCTCCACTTTCATATCTATCTCAAAATAGAGTTGTTACTGCAGATGATTATCAAACGGTAATTAAGAATCAATATGCTAATGCTGAAACTGTTTCAGTGTGGGGCGGTGAAGAAAATGATCCACCTGAATATGGTAAAGTGTTTGTCTCAATTAAACCTAAAACAGGAACAACATTAGGTGCATCAGAAAAGCAAAGCATTATAGACACAATCTTAAAACCTAAGAACATTGTGTCAATTACACCTGAGATTGTAGATCCAGTTTATCTTTACATTAAACTTACAGTGTTCGTAAAATATGATCCTAACTTAACTTCTTTAACATCTGGTGAATTAACAAGTAAAGTAAGAAGTGTTATACAAACATATAATGATACTAACCTTAAGAAGTTTGACGGTGTGTTCAGGCATTCACAACTACTCGGTGAAATAGATAATGCTGATGCATCAATATTAAACTCTACAGTCAACGTAGGAATTCAAAAGAGATTATCACCTACTCTTGGTACTGCAAAGAAATATACACTAGATTATAACAATGGATTCTTTACAAACATAGGTGCAGCACAATCAATTATTAGTTCAACTACATTTACTTTAAATGGTCAATTACACCAATTTCAAGACACACCAATTACTACATTTTCTGTAGATGCTGGTGCATCTACTGGACCATATGCGGTGTATGGCACAGAAAACGCAAACTATGCAGGAAGTAAAGGATATTTTTATCCTCTTTACACTACTGCAGCTGCAGCCAATTCAGCAGATGTAGTAAATGGTGGAATTGGAAATAGCCATACTCATACGTTCTTAGAGTTTACTGGCATAACATTCTATATGCCGTCAACATTTTCAAATCATGGACTAACATCATATGATAGTTCACTATACACATTGTTCCAAACAAATACATCATCTACAGCAAGACAACTACAGATATTTAGATTAAGTTCTACTAATCAAAAAATTATAACAGTAGAGAACGCTGGAAGTGTGGATACAGTGAATGGTATTGTTACAATTACTTCATTCCTTCCAGAAGCTATAACTGGCTCATACATAACTATTACTGCAACACCAAATTCAAATGATATTGCACCTCAAAGAAATCAGCTTGTAGAAATTGATATGAATAACGTAGTAGTTACACCACAAGTTGACACAGTTGCAACAGGTGGTGCTATCGCAGGTGTAGGATATACAACAACGCCTAACTACGGAGGCTCTGGGAGTAGTTACTAATGCGATATGATATTAACTCAGTAATTCCTGAACATATCAGGCATAATGATCCAAAGTTAGTTGCATTCGCTGAAGCGTATTTCAACTTTCTTGATCAAGATGGTGGCGCTGGCAAAATACTTAATACTCTTCCGGAATATAGAGATCTTGATCAAGTGTCAACAGCCTTTATTGAGTATTTACAAAGAGAACTTGCTGTATCAATTCCAGAAAATGTTGTTGCTGACAAAGTTAAATTGTATAAAAACGTTACAGACATTTACTTATCTAAAGGTGCTGAACCTTCATATGTTGCTTTGTTTAATCTTATCTTTAACGACAATATTGAACTATACTTTCCAAGAGTAGATATACTTAAACCATCTGATGGTAAATGGGATCAATCATTTCAAAAATGGACAGGTGATGATGGTAAAATATCTCACCTTAAAAAGATTCAAGATTCAAGATATTATCAGTCATTTTCATATGTAATTAAAACCGGTCAAACAATTGAACAATGGAATGATGCGGTAAAGAAACTTCTTCATCCTGCGGGTTTTGCATTCTTTGGTGAAGTTGTTATTTTTACAAATGCATCAGGTAAAATGGGAACACCTCCGGGTAGACAAATTGATGTTGGTGCGTTTAATATTATTATTGATGTAGTATCAGCAGATGTTGAATTGCCAGCAAGATCTTGCCTTGTAGATATAGATTATGTTACAGTGGCACCTCAGCCACCGTTGACATCGAGTTTCTTACACGTAGACATGTACAAATTCTTGCCACAAACAGAAACTTATTCAACTCCAATCACTGTTTCTCAGACTCGAGCAAACAATGAAACTGGGGTAAATACAGCATATAGCGTAACACCTCCAAATCATCCGGGTGGTGTTATAGATGACTTTAAGAATTTCACCGTTCAACAAGCTGTGAACCAAGAAGCGATAGAATTATCTTTCGATTCTGTGATAACGATATCGTAAACTTATATAAATAACAAGAAGGAAAAGGAAATAAAATGGTAGCCATCGTCACTAAAGAAATAAGGGTGCAAAACGCGGCTAACTTCATATCAGACGTTGGCAGTAATAGTATGTATCTTTTTGTAGGTCGTTCACAACAGTGGCCGAGCTCAGATACCGCAATTGCAACACCCGTAAATAGAGTACTTGATTCTCAAACAGCTCATCAGAGAATGATTGCAGCTAAAAAAATGAGTTCAGGTGACTTATCACACGCATCAACTCGATACAACTGGGTTTCTGGTAATTCATATATAGGATATGATGACACAGTTGATCTTACAACCAGTCAATATTATGTTTTGACAGATGAATTAAAATGTTATAAATGTATCATTGCAGGTCCAGGTGCATCAGTTAACAAACCAACAGGAACAACTACAAATAATATAGAAGCTGATCAAGGTGATGGATATAGATGGAAATATATGTTCACACTTTCTGGTGTTGATGCAACTAAATTTTTAACATCTGCGTTCATGCCGACAAAAACATTATCATCAGATGATGGATCACTTCAATTTCAGGTACAATCAAATGCTGATAATGGAGCAATACATCATGTTGTTGTTACAGCAGGAGGAAGTGGATATACATCGGCTCCTACAGTAACAATTGCAGGTGATGGATCAAGCGCAACGGCAACAGCAACAATCGCAGGTGGAGCAGTTACTGCAGTAACAATATCAAACAATGGCGGTAACTATGAAAACGCAACCGTATCATTTTCAGGTGGCGGTGGATCGAACGCAGCAGCTCGACCAATCATATCGCCAAAAGGCGGTCACGGATCAGATCCTGTCAATGAACTATCTAGTTTCTTTGTTATGACAAACGTTAAACTAGACGGTGCTGAAGGTTCAGGTGACTTTCCTATCGATAATGATTATAGACAAATTGGTATTATACGTAATCCATTTGATCATGGAACTACAAGTGTTGCAACAGCAACAACACTAAATGCAAATAAATCTTTGGCTTTAACTTCGGTAAGTGGATCTTTTGTAATTGATGAGCAAATCACAGGTGGATCATCCGGAGCAGTAGCTTATATTGATTCAATTGATGGTACAACTATTAGATATCACCAAGATGCATCAACAGGATTTACAGCATTTACTGGATCTGAAGCAATCAGTGGTGCAGGTGGAGCAACGGCTAACGTTAGTTCACTAGGCAATCCAGAAATTGAAAAACACTCGGGACAAGTTATGTATTTAGAAAATAGAGCAAAAGTAAGTAGAGCAACGGCACAAATCGAAGATATAAAACTCGTAATTGAATTTTAGGACATAAAACATGGCAGACTTTAATGTATCACCGTACTATGATGATTTTCTAGTAACGGGCGCAGACGGCAAAAAACCTCAAGAAAAATACTATAGGATATTATTTAGACCTTCTGTAGCAATACAAGCTAGAGAAATGACACAGCTGCAAACAACATTGCAGCAACAAGTAACAAATTTTGCTGATCACATATTTGAAGAAGGTGCAATGGTTCTTCCCGGAGGAACAGCACTTGACCTTGAATATGGATTTATCAAAGTTAACGCAGTTCATAACTCGGCAGATGTTGAAGGTTATAGAACAGATTTCCAAGGAATTACTATCACAGGCCAAACTAATGGAGTAACAGCAAAAGTTGTAGGAACTGTAGCAGCAACTGGAAGTGATGCATTAACATTATTCGTAAAATACACAAACTCAGGAACAAATAACACCACAAAAACATTTGCGGCAAGTGAAGTTGTTCAAGGTGTCGGTGTAAGTGGTACAACAAGAGGAGCAACAATCAACAGCTCGGCAAGTGATGTAGGATTTGGTTCTGCAGTTTCAATTCAGCCAGGTATCTATTACGTAAATGGAATATTTGCATTTGTAACATCTCAAACACTCGTACTTGATAAGTATGGAGATACACCTTCATATCGAATCGGTTTAAATGTTACCGAAGTTTTTCAGACAACTACAGAAGATGCATCATTAGTTGATAACGCTACAGGATCTCCGAACTTTGCTGCTCCTGGTGCACACAGATATAAAATTGATTTAACACTTTCAAAATTTACGACTGCTCAAACAACCGATAGTACCTTTATCGAACTTATGAGAGTTGAAAACGGTATAATCAAACAACAAATCAGAAGTACAGAATACTCAGTTCTCGAAGATACATTTGCAAGAAGAACATTTGATGAATCTGGTAACTATACAGTAAGACCATTTAATATTGATGTAAGAGAGCATCTATTAACTGGAAATAATCGCGGAATCTTTTCAGCCGCTGGAGGAGGTCTTGAATCAAAACTTGCTATTGGACTAGAACCCGGTAAAGCATATGTAAGAGGATACGAAATAGAAACTACTCAGGCTAAATTTGTTGCGATTGATAAAGCAAGAGAAACCGAACAAGTAGTTAACTCAATTACACCATTTACACTTGGTAACTTTACAAGAATTCAACCAACATCTGGTGTTCAAATGAACTTACCGAATGTAAATGAATTTGAAAAAATTAATCTTATTGATGGATCTTCGGCAGTTGTAGGAACAGCAAGAGTAAGAGCAATTGAATTCTTCTCAGGAACTGCTGGATCAGGAACAGAACAATATAACCTATTCATCTTTGATGTACAGATGAACTCAGGAAAAACATTTGTAGATGATGCAGAAACATTCTTAAAAACTGGCGGCTCCACGTCAAGTGACTTTAGCGGTGACTTTGTACAATCCGGCGGTAAAGCACAGATGTTTAGTACAGGTAATAATAACTTACTACGTCCGCTTCCAAATAAAGCTGTAAAGACAATAAGAACTGATACAAACGCGGTTGATACTACACTAACAGCAAGACGTGTAATACCACTAACAACAACAAGTGGTGTTGCAACCGATACACTTGGTGCAGGATCAAATGAATCATTTCAAATACCACTAACTGCAAACGATTATTACTTATGTAATTCAGGAACAGGTGATGTATATGATGCTGTAAGTGCAATTACAGTAAGTGGAACAAATAACATCAACATTTCAATAGATCTTAACAGCCAAGGTATTACAGGAACAGCATCACTTACGTTAATAGCGACAGTAGTTAAATCAATTGCACAAGAATCACAAAAAACATTGAACAGCGGTCAAACATTACAGATTACTACATCAGGTAATGCAACGGCATCTTCAATATCGTTAGGAAAAGCCGATATTTTTGAGTTAACTTCAGTTCATATGGCAGCAGACTTCAGTACAAATGCTACAACATCTGATACAGATATTACATCTAGATTTACACTTGATAATGGACAAAGAGATAACTTCTATGGTCTTGGTAGTATTACACGTAAACCTGGTGCACTTGCACCTACAGGAAGATTGCTAATTACATTTAAATTCTTCTCGGCAGGTGCTGGTGATTATTTCTCGGTAGACTCATATGATGGTGCAGTTGACTACGCATTGATTCCATCCTTTACACCTACAACAGGCGGTAAAGTTGAACTCAGAGATGTATTAGATTTCAGACCAAGAATTAATGATGCTGGAACAGGATTTAGTGGAACTGGTAGTTTACCTTTAGAGATTCCAAAAGTAAACTCAAATATTATTGCAGACTTTCAATTTCATCTACCAAGAACAGACAAGATATTCTTGGATCAAGAAGGACAATTCAAGGCGATTAAGGGTGTAAGTAGTCAAACACCTCCAACTCCAAGAGATCCAGATGATGGTATGACACTATATACCATAAAGCTTGGTGCATACACATTTAACACAGATGATGTTGAAGTAGAATATTTTGACAATAAACGATTTACTATGAGAGACATCGGTAAACTAGAAGATCGTATTGACAACCTCGAATACTTCACATCACTATCACTGCTTGAAAGAGAAGCAGGTCAACAACAAATTCTTGACTCAAACAATGTTGATAGATTTAAAAATGGCTTTGTAGTTGATCCATTTTACGGTCATAACATCGGTGATCCATCTAACCCAGATTATCATATTTCAATGGACGCAGAAAATGGTGAAGCCAGACCGCAATATTATGAAGGTATTTCAAGGTTTGAGATCAACACTCCTTTATCATCTAACTATCAGGTAACTGGAGATTTTCTAACACTTCCATATACTAATACAACTATTATCGATCAGCCTTTTGCATCAGGAGTAGAAAATGTAAACCCATACGATGTATTTGCATGGATTGGTAATATTGACCTTACACCTGAAAGTGATGAATGGAAAGACACAGACACAAGACCAGAACTTATTGTTGATAACCAAGGATTATTTGATGTAGTAAATGCACTTCAAGATGAGGATGGTGTTTTAGGAACAGTTTGGAACGAGTGGCAAACTCAATGGACTGGCCGACAAATTAGCACAGACCGAGGTAGAAGTGGAAGACGAGTTTTTGAAAATACTATTCAGACAACAACAACAAGATTGAATAGAACTGGTACAAGAACAAGAGTTGCACCGGGAAGTGTACAAGAAAGTATGGGTGAAAGAGTTGTTGATGTTAACTTTGCACCATTTATCAGGTCACGAAGAGTAAGATTCCATGCAACTCGATTTAAGCCAAACACAAGATTATTTCCATTCTTTGATGATATTGATGTAAGTAGTTTTTGTAGAGAAATAACATCAGGTGCGTTTGTAAGGTTTGCAGCTACCTCATGGGATGCTGAGCCAAATGCATCAGCTACTGCACATCCGGATGGAAGCGGTAATCTTATAACAGACGCAGCTGGTGAATTATTTGGAGAATTTTATATTCCAAATACTGCAACAACAAGATTTAGAACAGGCCAAAGAAACTTCAAGCTTGTAGATGATGCAAATAATGTTGATGCAAATATAACTTCATCAGGTCAGGCTCAATACATTGCAAGAGGTTTAATTAACACTACGCAAGAAGTAAGCTTAAGATCACCAAGACTTACACAAGAATCTTTGAGTGAATCACAAACAAACGTTTCAAGAATGGTTATTGGCTCAAGGACAATCGGATGGGTTGATCCACTTGCTCAAACATTCTTAATCGATAATGAACAAGGGGCATTTATAACTAAGGTAGGTTGTTTCTTTAAGAAGAAAGATGCTAATATTCCAATTACACTTCAAATACGAACAGTTGTAAATGGTTATCCAAGTACTGAAATTGTTCCACTTGGAGAAGTTGTAAAATCTGCAAGCGGTGTTAATATATCAAATGATGGAAGTAGCGTTACAGAATTTACATTTGCTGGTCCAATCTATCTAAGACCAAATGTTGAATATGCAATATGTCTATTGGCCAATAGTATAGAATACGAAGCTTATGTAGCAGAACTTGGACAAACTAATCTAGGAACTACAAGAAGAATTTCAAAGACACCTTATGCAGGTGTATTATTTAAATCACAAAACGGTTCAACATGGTCTGCAGATCAAACTAAAGACTTAAAATTCACAGTGTCAAGAGCGGTATTTAACACTGGTGTATCAAATGTAAGCATCTTTGAAAATAAAGCAATTCCAGCTAGACTGTTAGAAGGTTCACCTCTCATAACAACAAGTGGATCTAATGTAGTTACAGTAGAACATAAAAACCATGGTATGACAGTTGGCAGTACGGTAACTCTTGCAGGAGCCGCAACAGTTGGTGGATTGACAACAGGCCAATTAAATGGAAACCATACAATTGCAGATGTAGAACAAGATAGATACACAATTACTGTATCAGGATCAGCTGCAACTTCAGCAGCTCAAGGTGCAGGAATAGGAGTAACCGCAACTGAAAATAAAATGTTTGATTCGATGTATCCGATTGTACAAGAAATGGTACTGCCTGGAACATCCACATCTTATGGTATAAAACTTCTAAAAGGCAAATCACTTGCCGGATCAGAAAGTGCATACGGTGGAACACCTACATCATTCAGGCCATTCATACCAAATGAAAACTATTTCTTTGATGTACCACAGATGTTAGCATCAGCCATTAATGAAACTAATAGTAACAGCGGAAATAAATCTGGTATAATGCAATTAGTCATGGCATCAACAAATGATTTCTTAAGTCCAATGATTGATCTTGAAAGAGTATCACTTGTTAATATCAACAATAGAGTTGATAAGCCTATTGCATCAGGTACAGGAGGTAATATAGTACAAAACTTCTTGCCAGAAACAGCAGCTACAGGTGGAAGTGGTTTGGCAAAATATATCACAAGACAAATCAACTTAGATACAAACAGCCAAGCACTAAGAATCATGTTTGCAGCAAACAGACCAAGTGGTGCTGAGATTGAAGTTTACTACAGATCACAAGAATCATCTTCTGATGTAGATTTTAACACACTTGGATATACATTATGTACACAAGACTCTGCAGTAGCAACAACAGATGATACAACAGTATTCAGAGATTATCAATATACAATTAATAATATTAATCCAAACTTTACAACATTCCAGATTAAGGTTTGTTTGAAGTCAACACAATCAACTAAAGTTCCAAGAATAAAAGACTTTAGAGTGATTGCATTAGGTACGTAATGAAAGTAGGAATTGAAGGCCATAACAGCTTGGTAAGAGATATCCACAACATGGCCATTATAAATACAGATAGTAGTGCACTTGAAGCAGCAAGACGCAGACAACAAGAAGCACAGAGCAAAGCAGACGAGATGAAGCAGCTGAAAGAAGATGTTGCAGAATTAAAACTAATGATGAAAGAGGTTCTTAAAAAATGGCAATAATAAATGTAGCACTTACAGACACCTTTGATCAGTGGAGAACAAAGACAAATACACTTGGTACTAACCAAGGAGATCTTGCAAGTTTAGATGCAGGTTTCACTGGATCTGATTTAGTAAGTTGTTTAAATGAACTAAGAGCTGGTGAAGAATTTACTAAGATAGACATTGCAGACTCTACAAATGCAGCAGGTGATGGTCCATCAATAAGGATAGGTGATGGTGATGATCTATTACTTTATCATGATGGAAGTAATTCATTTATCAAAGATGCCGGCACAGGTGCATTAAGGGTACTTAGCAGTCAGGTTAATCTTTCTAATGCAGGTAACACAGCAGATTATATTGTAGCAGTAGACGGTGGTGCAGTTACACTAGCTCATAACGGAGCATCAAAAATAGCTACAACCGCAACAGGTGTTAATGTTACCGGTGAAGTTGATATGGACACCTTAAAAATGCCAGACAATACTGCAGGTAAAATACTCGTAGGTGATAATACAAGTTATGAAGAAGTAGCAGTATCAGGTGACGCAACACTCGCATCAAGTGGTGCATTAACAATTGGAACAGGTGCGGTGACTTCAGCAAAGATTGCAGATAATACCATAGTCAGTGCAGACTTTAACAGTACGGTAACTTTAAATATCAGAAACTCATCGGGTACGATAATAAAGACGCTTAGATCACCGGGATCTTAATCATGGCAGTAAGAACACCTCTCTTTATCAATGGTGGCGATCTTCAAGAAATGACCACGGCACAAATTAATGTACTTAAAGATGCTGCGGTATTTTGGCATGCGTCTAGTGTTGGAACAGTTCTTCAAGTAGTTGCTAGCGGTGGAAATTTAGGAACAATAAATGACAATCGTTTAATTGCTGGTATTGCATTAACAAGAGTTGATAGGTTTCCAACATCTGGTGAAACAGGTGATGCAGCAAACATTTCAATTGCATATAATAGATTTTCTGAAACAAGCGGTTTAGGTTCAGTACAAACTGATAGTGGTGTATCTAACTTTTGTTACTATGATGGAAATGATGTAAGAGCAATGACTAACACTGATATGTTTGACACTATCTTTTCTCCAGCAATTGATATGCTTGTTGATGGAACAGATAGAGATGGTACGTATAGAATTAGTACATCTACATCAGTATCAGGTATGTCATTACAAAGCAATGTACCGGTTTTTACTGATACTCGTGCAAATGTAGGTGCATACACTGCAGGCGGAATAGCAGAAACAAATGATCAGCCAACCACAATTACTAACTACTATCTTCATGGTGTAAATCAAGGTTTTGGAGGAACGCCTTCAGTAACTCTACCGGCTCAGATAACAAGTGGTGGAGATGTTCAATCAATATCTGCATCTAACTTTGGTACATTTATGAATCTTAATATGAAGTACTACTCAGGCATACATATAAGATATAGTATCAATGGTAGTGGAAACAACAGAGGATCAGCAATGGTTGATACAAGAATGAATGGTTCTAACTATCAAACAAGATTTGTAAATACAAATGATTATCGAGCTCAAGAGTTTCCAGGCGGTTCGGCTACAACTGTTTCTACAAATCATTTAAGAATAAGAAGGATTTAAAATGGACTTAAAAAATAAAGTATTCATAGACGCGGTCTTTACAAGTCCTGAACGTGACACCATTGAAGTCATTTGGGGAAACCCAGATAATGAGGAAATGTATCAGGAATATGTTCAAGTAGACCCAAAAGATAAAGCATACCTTGAGGTGTTAGAACTCGGTAAGATAAACTTTGATGATATTATTGATGCAACGGCAGAAAGAAATAGACAACAAAGACGTGATTTTGAGTTAGCAGCTATCAAGATAGGTCAAGAAGAAGGATGGATTCCAAAGAATGAGTACGAAAAACAAAAAGATGAACAAGTTCAGATTAAAACTGAGCGCCAACTAAGAGAAGAAATATATAAAGATATTTCAAATACAATGTTTAGTAATGACGTACCTAAAGACAGAAAAGTAAAAGAATTTATGTTTATGACTAAACTATACTTATTTGACTTACAAGAAATAAAAGATCATAAAGACACAAAGACAAAGGCTTCTTTAAGAAAAGCAAAGACACCAATCGAAATGATGAGGCATGCTGTTAAGTTGATGAGTTAAATGTTACATATATTTACGTTATATTATGGAAGTAAGTTTACAAAAGACAACGTAAACAATCTATACAAACAAATCAAAAAATATTATAAGAGCGAGTTTACTTTCTACTGTTATACAGATAAGAAAGATAAGCTCGCTTCTGGTATCAAAAAAATAAAACTTGATAGAGAAAGTAATCCGTCTATCCGTGAAGCATGGTATAAAATAGATTTTTTTAAAAAAGATTTTGTTAAATATTCAAAGGGTGATATGTGTATCGTAATGGATATTGATCAAGAGATTATCAATGATCCTACACCTCTTTTTGATATGGATGTTCCAGAAAATGCAATAGGATCATTAAGTAAATGGTGGACGCTTGAACCGACATGTGAACTCGACGGTGGATTCTATAAGTGGCATGCAAATACTCTTACAGAAGTATATGATATATTTTATAGAGATCCTATGAGATGGATGACTAAATACTGGCAAGAAGGTATAGTCACAATACCTTATTTTGGTGAGCAAAATTTTGTAAGTGATGCGGTTGGTTTACACATAGAGGCGCCTGCACATTTAGCAGCTCGTTGGAAAGAACAAAATTCATTAGATTTAAATGCTGCTTATTATGATGCAACTGACGGTGATATATTAAATGTAGATGGAAAGTGGTCTGAAAGAGTGGTGCTAATACATCACAGTAAGTTTATCGGATGATAGAGAATCATATATTAGAACAACTTATAGAACAATCGGCATGGTGTCAAAGGAACTGGGACCTATCTAAGTCAATACCTGAAAGAGACATTGAAACATTTAAATATATTGTAAAGACATGTCCTAGTAAACAAAACCGAGTATTTTATAAAGCAGTGTTTATTCAAGATAGAGATATTATCGAACGTATACACAACACGTCTGACAGTTTTACAGCCAGATATGATCCATATCTTGCAATCAGTAATCCTCAAATTCTTGCAAATTTGGTTATAGCTTTTGTAAGTAATAGAGATTATGGCGAAAGAGCTAGGACTGAAGCAGAATACAATATGGGTATAGTAGATGGAAAAGATAATACAAAAAATAAAGTTGCTAAAGAAGATGAAGAAAAGTCTGTAGGTATTGCAATAGGATATTTGGCTTTGGCTGCGAATATATTAGGTTATAGAACAGGCATATATAATGCACAACACAGAAGACATGAAACAGAAGAAATATTAGATATAGATCATGACATCATAAATATGATAGGAATAGGCTATCATAACCATGATAAAAATATAAGACAACACCATTATGACGATCGCATAACTTATCCATCATTTGAAAAGAGTATAGAAGTAATTGATAAATGAACATAATTTTTGTGAAGGAAGGGACATTATATAAGTCTCTTCATGTGAATAACTTATATCATAGTCTCTATAAATACTATCCTAATGCAAGGTTTATTTGTTATACAGATGATCCAAAAGGTGTAGACATAGAATGTATTCATATTGATACACACCTCAGAAAGTGGTGGAATAAACTTGCATTGTTTTCAGAAGATTTTCCTGCAAAAGGAGAATGTTTATTGTTCGATCTTGACATCAAAGTTAATCATGATCCAAGTCGATACTTAACTCGATTTGATAAACTTTACATGGTGTCGGCATACTGGAAAAGACATGAGAAAAAATATTACATACCTCATGCATTTGACACGGTAGTCAATTCATCAGTATTAGCATGGACCAATCATGAGCAAACACATATATGGAATCACTTCAACACGAATCGTGATTATTTTATGAGAAAATATAAGGGTATTGACGGGTTCATATATAATGAAAAGATCTTTTATGGAATACATGATGATGGCATCTTATCAAGAGTTGAATCGCCTATTGAGGATGCTGCAATAGAAAGTTGGAATAATGTTGACTTCAATGAATTTGGAATCACTGTACAGAAAAGTGCTTGATGTAGGACATCAACACTACAAAGACTCTCAGTATGACGAGTCAATGGATCTGTTTCGTATAGTAGATCTATATGACTCTGTTAATCATAATCAAATTGAAAGCAAGCTATGGCTGATGGATGAGGCAGGACATCTTCTTGATGATGAAGATAAGATGTGTATTGTAGGATCATGGTACGGTGTGTTGTCATATATGATAAGACATGAATCGAAATGTACGATAGACAACTGCGATCTCGATCCATACACAAAAATTATTGGTGAAAGACTTGTAGCTGACCTTGATCCACAACCATCATGGTATCTCATGGACGGTGTACAAAGATACCTTGAAAATAAAGACTGGTATACTATTTTATGTACAACCAGTTCAGAACATATTCCACCAGATAGATTTTTTGAGATGATGAAGGCTAGGCCTGATGATACTCTTGTAATTGCACAGAGCAATAATAATCAGTCAGAATTAGAGCACATAAATATACATGAAACATCGGATGAGTTGGCAGAACAGTGTATGTTAAATGATGTATATTATAATGAGTCAAGAGAATTTCAAGGAAAGGAAGGGCCATATCTCAGACATATGGTAATAGGCAAATGAAAATATTAAAGATAATATTCTGGCCATTGATAATGTTAAAAAATATTTTAGACCCTAACTATTGGGCAGAGAAAATATTTAGAAGAAGTGGACTTGAAAAGAAAGCTAAGGAATCAAAGATCAGGAAATGGGCCAACAGCTTGACCGGCTGGAAATGGTGGGCCTGGCAGATTATTGGTGGTGGTATCGCGTTAGTCATAATTGAGATAGGATTAAATTATATCGGTATGACAATGCTACCTTGGAGATAAGATGAAGACACTCGTATGGGTATTAGTTATAATGAATCAAGCTGAAACTATAAGCGATGAAGAACTTATATACGGTAGTCTACAAAAATGTGAGATGTATGAAAATAAGATAAATAGACCACTACAAAAAGTGCAGTCATATACTTATTCTGCATACTGCAAGCCAAAGGTAATAGATAGACCAGATGAATAATATAATTTTTAGTGTATTCGTAGAGCCTGATTTTGAAGGGCCTAAAGAAAAAAATAATTTACTTTCTTTTTTAGAATATAAACAAGATTTACTGAAATGTAAACAAGAATATGCAAAAAAATGTGGTGCCGAGTGGATTTTTTTTGATAAGATCGGATACATCCAAGAATTTCAACATAAATTTTCGATCAATACGATATATGATGCCGTAAACCTCTATAAAATTTATATGTTTGAAGAACTCGGTAAAAAATATGACAATGTTTTATATCTCGATTTTGATGTCATTCCAAAAACCGATAAGAATTTTTTTGATGAGGTAGATCTCTCAAAAAAAATCTGGTGTATAGACCAGAATGATATCATACATCACCAAAATTTCCAGCTGTATAAGACAACTCGTACACCTACAATAAAATATCTGTTGGCGAAGGCCTTACTGTCAGGAAAAGAGAATGACATAGTCAATACCGCTATCATGGGTGGATCAGGTAAGGTCATAAAGAAGATAAATTTTATGAAAAAACTACCCGGCTACATACAAAAGACAGACGATTTTATACAGGGAAAGGGATATGCAAGGAAGATTGGCCGTGACTATGAGTATTTTACACACAATAATGAGGCTTTTTTTAGCGCGGCGTTGATAGAAAGTAAGGTAGAAATACAGCATGATGACCGTACTTGGCACACAAGATTAGACAATCGTATTGTATGTGACCCCATTACGAGGGAAAAAACGGACCTCAAGAAGCACCTAAGTGATGCAAAATTCCTACACATGATCAATAAAAACTTTGACACGTACTACCGAAATAAGAGAAATGTGATATACTCACTGCACGTAGAGATCCCTCCGGAACTCCAGCAAGCCGCCGGCAACTTTACTGGTGACGATATTGATAAGAACGAGAGAGCCAGAATCAACTTCCTGGAGTACTTTGACAGGCTGGAAAACAACAGGCGTGAGTACGCAAGATCCATCGGTGCGGACTATTTACTGTTCCAGAATGATGAGAAATACCAAATATTTCGTGCAACAATGAAGAGCATGACTGACATGAGTGAATATAATGTGGTAAATTTCTATAAGATATGGTGCATGGAGGAACTCACGAAGAAATATGATAACGTACTCTATATGGATTTTGATGTAATAGTCAACACCGACGTATCATTCTTTGACGCTTTTAACTGTCAGAACGCGATCTTTTGTAACTATGACGCTACACTTAAAGACTGGGCAAGTAAAGAAGCACTGGACTTGAGCAACTGGAAGGGTGAAGATTATGTATATCACTACAGATCACCGTCAGCAAAGTACTGGAATACACATGCACTCCTGTCGGATGATGATATCGAGGGTGAGAATGATGTATATAATACCGGAATATTTGGTGCCTCACGGCGGCAAATGGACGAGCTCGGTTACTTCAATGATTTTGAGGGACTGATCAAGAAGATGACCGAGCTCAGAGAAGACGAGTTTTCCATGTATATTCCACAGATCCAGAAGTCATTCGGGTACGATAATGAGACCGTCATGTCGTATCGAGTCAAGTCAAACAACGTGCACTGTGAGAATCTGGACAATAAGTTCTGGCATTTTCAGTGTCCAAACTGGAAGCAGAATAAAGAACAGGTTCGTGAGGCCAACGCGGCGTTCTATCACGTCATGAATAAACGATTTGAGTGGTTCGATGACATTATATAGAGACATTGAGAAGCTTACGGTGTATCTCGATTTGAGTACATACTGTAACGCGGGCTGCCCTCAGTGCAATCGCACCAACTGGTATGCCGGCGGATTGAACAAAAACGTATGGATACCTAACGTCATGTGGAATCTCGATCGTGTCAAGAGAGCGTATCCACCCGGATCGAACATCTTCAAGGCCACAATATGCGGTACTTGGGGTGACCCCATGATGGTCAAAGACATAGACAAGATCATATACTACTTCCTCGAGAATGATGTTGAGATCTCTCTCAACACAAACGGCAGCCTGAGAGAGCCGATGTGGTGGTATACACTCGGAAGAAACATGAACGAGTATGATGTATTCTCGAAGATTACATTTGACATAGACGGTATCGACAACGAGATGCATGCAAGATACAGAAGGAAGACGGAGCTCGATAAGGTACTCGAGAACATGGAATCATTTACTCTCGGTGGCGGCATGGCTCGAGCACACTGTATCGTGTTTGAACATAATGAAAAATACCTCAAGGAGATAAGAGATCTGGCACTCGAGAAGGGAGCTCGAGAGATTGACTTTCAGAAGTCCAACCGAAAGTTTGGTCATGACGGAGGTATGGAATTTCGATTTAAAGACGAGAACGGACAGCAAGCAATACTCAGGAAGAGCACATATGAAATCGCCGAAACACTATCAGGGTAAAAATAAAAAGAGGATCTTGAAAGAGCATGATATCGCTCTGAAGAAGAGATGGATCAAGGGCAAGAAAAAAATTCAAGTGTCCTGTGACTGGGCTAACCGCGGTATAGTATCAATCGATCCACACGGTCAGGCTTTTCCATGCTGCTTCTGGAGCACTACATATTTCGAGGAGATGTTCCGTCTCGGAGGCGGCCCGTTTCAATTCCAAAAGCTCGTGAATAGTATACCACAGATGCAGGAGTATGTAGACAGGCTTGATGACTTTAATGTAGAGAAAAGACCTATCAAAGAGATCATCAAAGACCCTCTCTTTAATGAAAAAATAACAGAATCATGGAGATCTTATAGTACTATACCGTCTCCATGTAGAGATCATTGCAGTAATGCACGTCCAGATGATCTTAAATATGAAGGATGGACAGAACACGGTAATAGTACTCGACAACAAGATGCAGGAGAGTATATCGTAGCTAATAAAGAAGGAATAACAGATGAATAATAACCTCTATACTAGTATATTACAGTATGGTCAAAAATTTCCAACGGCCCTCTACATGGACCCTCAAAAAATCCAAGAAAATCTTGAAACTTTTTCGCAAGAATGGAAGCCCTATAACCCTCGCAAAAAAGTGGCCCGTGAGGGGTTGAGTGTTACCTCCTTAGACGGCGGATTATCAGGGATCCCGGACTTAGATTCTATAAGGGAGTACTGTATAAAGCACCAGGTGAGGCTCGGTGAACACTCTTTTAATAAGGAGACTATAGTAGCACCTATAGTAAAGGAGTTTCTAGAGCCGTTCAAGGGACACGTAGGGCGGTCTCATTTTATAAGGATGGGTAAAGGAGGCCACTTCCCGCCTCATCGAGATGACCGTCAGGCGGAGGTTAATAACATGAGGTTGTTTATACCTATAAAGGATTGCAATCCACCCTCGACCTTCTTTATGCTGGATAGGGAGGTATTACATTTCGAACACGGCCGTGCTTACTTTATAAATACATGTATAGAGCACACAGTATTCTCTTGCTATCCGTCTCTATTTCTAGTAATGAATGTAGCGGTCAACGAGAGTACTGTAGAGACCCTATTAAAGAATATGCAGTGGAGGTAGATAATGGCATATCAAATGGTTATAGAGATAAAGGGAGACAGCCTGAAGGATAGTACTAATGTATTAGATCAGAGTAAGGCAGACGGGCAGACTGCGATCGACGTCTTTAATAAGTATGTCGCTAATGATTGGATCACTGAGTACAATAGGAAAGATATAACAGAGACTCATGTAGAGGACACTATTGTCTTTGTATCTAAGGAGAAGAGAGAAGAGTTTCGCGCTGAGTTACATGCTATTCACGGCGGTGATACTACTAAGATCGCGACTATGGATACTTTAGAGATAAAAGAAGAGGGTGAAGTATAGTCATTGGTCCCTTTATATCGGGTGTACGGCAGCACCGCTCGGGGACGGCTGTATAGTCCTATGTGTGCTGAGGACCTCAGAGATTTGCTATAAAATTTTTTTTCCAGAAATTTTTTTCACGAGAGTTGGTGCCTTCGAGAGGATTCGAACCTCTGACCCACGGTTTAGAAGACCGTTGCTCTATCCCCTGAGCTACGAAGGCTTTGTCTGCTCCCTAGGCAGACTCGTTTTCACGGACAACCTTGTCCTGAAGGTGGGCCTCTAGATAAGAGGAGAAGTAATCGGCAGTCTTGGGGAACTGCTCTACTAGCTTTTCAGCTAGAGTTGAGAGTTGCTGATCAGACATTCCTGCCAAGATCCCTTTTACGTTGTTATAATCAAATATATCTTTCATGTTTTCTCCATCATTTGAATTACTTTATAGATATAATATACCATATATTGAAAGGAATGTACACCATTAATCTGCAGTCTACTGCATTTTTTTGTATTTTATCGCCAGAGTGTTACAAATATGTCACAGTTTCCACAGCATAATTTTCATCAAAAGGTCTGGGCAGACGGTGCGGGGTCGAGACTCGTCTCTTTCTCTATTATAAAGACGACGACCTATGAAGATGAGGAGCATGCTGTAAATACGGGCGACAGACTGAAGCGACTGAAAGACGATCATTTCGGAGACCAGATTAAAATTCCGTATTTTGAGTATGAGGTCAATGGTATTGAAGTAACTTATCAGGCCGAGTATATCAAGGGCCGGCAGCTCATGAAAGAATACGTACCGATAGTAAAAAAAGTCCTCCTCGAGCGAGAGAATCCATGGACGATCATCGATGTGAGCCCCGCGAATTTTGTGGTGGATACATATCATGAAGGAATAGGAAATGGAACTGCTCCGGTCTATGTGATAGACTTAGACTCCTATGGATACTTTCCTATGAGAACAACGAGAGTAGAGAAGTGGAACGGTAAGTGTGAGAGGAGAGGGTGGTATGATCTTATGATTCAAGATACCGAGACTGAGATCAACTACGATAATCGATCATATAATAAACTGAGATCTCCATAAGAGTCTTTCACCCTCGAAAGCGACTCTCTTGTGATTCATCTTGAGGTTATCCCATATCAACAGGTCATCTTCCTCCCATTCATGCATGACGGCATTCTCTTCCACCCATCTGCGTATCGGTCTGATGTCCCAGTCATGATCACCGATCGTGCCGAAGGAACAGTATAAGATCTCCTCTCCGGTTACATGGTGTTTGATAACAAAATCTCGAGATATCTTCTGTTTTTCCAGAATCCGAAGTTGCTTCGGTGTAAAGCATGTTTCGTGAAGATGTTGTGGTGGAGCGTAGGTACCGCAGGCTCCTCGGAACTGGTCCTTGAGTTCTTTTGGTGCTTTACTCATATCGCAGAACCAAGTCGGAGACAAGTGAGCGTTCTTGACATTATAGAGGATTGTACCAAAGTAGTTTCCCCTTCCGTAGCTCCAGTCGTGGTGCCATTCCACATCACCGTCT
>CETQ01067730.1_pt1 | contig 25355 bp, 23 predicted proteins | sample 531261 | NCBI WGS metagenome assembly CETQ01 (sample SAMEA2622376, study PRJEB7988) | marine metagenome | biome: marine biome (ENVO:00000447); feature: surface water layer (ENVO:00002042); material: "saline water (ENVO:00002010), including plankton (ENVO:xxxxxxxx)" | depth 5 m
ATCATCGTTCATTTCGGCGCTCCAGATGCGAAGGAATGGCAACCTTAATGCCGCTTATCAATGCAGCTCTGTCGCTGAATTTTACTCAGAAACATGAAATTCAGATTCGCCGTGAACTTTGAAATAAGGCAATGAGGTTGCCCTAAAACAGCGCCTCTGGGCTCGCCGCAGAAAGCGAAGAGATTTCCGACCTGCCCGAAGGGACTCGGGCAAGTGGCCCCGGCCAAGGATGGCCGATGGGGCGCGCGGTCAGGAAATATCGAGGTTTCAAGGACTATTTTTTCTGGAATAAAATAGAACAACCGAAGGTTGGCCCGCAGGGCGGAAGGCATGGATGCCTGGAGTCTCTAGAGCCAGAAAGCGCGAAGCGGGCCGGTTTTTGCTCCTGCAAAACCTGCATTTCCGCCATCCATGGCGGTCAGGAGTTGAGCCGGTCCGGCGAGAGGGGCAAGGCCCCTCTATGAGGACAACGGGCTTTGAAGTTCTCGCAAAAGTTCAAATAAAAAATTGTGGGTCAGCAATGGGGCGTTACCGGCCCTTTTTATATCTGCAAAGGAAAACCGCACAGACGCTGCCTACCAGGCAATTACCATATCATCGCGTTGTATGGCCAGATGCTCGGCGCTGAGCTGCATTTCAGCCACGACAAATTGTGGCTGCACCTGTTTCACCACCACTTCCGTCGCCATATCACTGAGCTCCGTACGTGGTTCAAGATCGAGGTTATAAAAAGTACCGGTGCGGTACACCTGAAACTTATCGCCCGGACGGATACCGGCGCCGGCGCTGGCTTCAATATGCAGTCGATTGCCACGGGCTTTTACAATCCGCGCCATAAAGGGCTGGCAACGCAGAACCTCATCGACATCATCCACCACACCCGTCAGCAGATCACGTACTTCGTCACCGTATTGGGTTTTCCAGAACTGAGGCGTGGCAAAGCCGGTACGTTCAGTATTGGCACGGGTCCATTCCCCATTGGCTGTGTATGTACGGTGGAACAGCATGGCGCCACTGAGGCCGTCGTGCACAAATACATCCATCACAAACTGGCGCTGATGAGCGTCTTCATCCAGACCGACCAGAGTCAGCCAGGGATTCATGCGGCTGTTATCCGGATGGCGGGTTTTTTCCGGTGCCTCATCTATCATCGACAGATCCCGGACCACTCCGGAGACCACATACTGCGCTCCCATCTGAGTGGCCAGCGCAACGGATGTTGTCAGCCGCTGCTGCTGTGTTTCCATGGATGGCGCGCGGCGAGGATCCTGAAACAGACTGACCCGGGTGGCATCCAGTGCATGGACTGCACCCCGGCCATTCAGAGTGTTCACCAACAGACGGGGCAGATCCTGCTCAATATTTTCCAGCCGCCCGACACTGGCCTGCATGGGATTGGCCAGTCCAAAACCGGCCACGGCAATCGCCTTGCGATAGCGCTGAGTACTGGCCGGACACATGGCCTCCGGCGTCACATCCGCCCGGATAGATACCTGATACAGGCCATTGTTCTGGTCTTCCCACAGCACTTCCACATTTTTCAGCTGCGCCTGGGAGCGGACGCGCACATCGTCCTGTGCCATCACGCCGTGCTCCATCAGCTGGGTACTGCTGATATGGGCACCGGCGCGCAGACTGGCCTGACGCATGGCATCTTCCAGAGCCTGCTCGCGGGCAAAAGAAATGGCACCGGTTAACGGCGCTTCGCCGGTTGCTTCTACGGTAATGGCGCGGGCGTCCACCCCCAGCAATGACAGAATAAGCAGAAAATAACGCATAGTGAGCACCCTGTAGCTGAAAAATCAGGCCCGGAGATTATTCAATAAAATAAAAGCCGGCTTCCGGCATTGCTGCCTCACCCTGCACCCGCTGACGCTGGCTGGCAGCGAACTGGTTGGTTCTTTCACCACCACCCAGCGGAGCACGGCAATCAACATTGAAGCGCTGGCTGTCCATCGTCTGCAGACAATTACGGAAGCCCTGATCAATCACCATTTCCAGAACGGTTTCCACGCTGCCATCCGGCATCAGATCTGACGACACCACGCGGGCACCGTGCATATAGGTTTCTACATAAGTACGGAAACGGTCATTCTGCACGACCATATCTTTCACCGTGGTGCTGCCTTGAATGGAGGTGCCATATACCCGTTCGGCCATCGCCCGGTAAGCGTCCATTTTTGACGCACGGATCGCCATCAGACGGCGCTGAACTTTAGACTTGTTGCCAGACTCCTCAACCGCCCCATAGCCCACAACACGCAGTACCATAGGCGCAATCGGGTCAATCTCCTGTTCCACCGGCTGGAAAAAAGCCTCCGGGTCTTCGTTCACATTCTGTTCTTCGAGCAAAGCACTGGAACAGCCCTGTAATATCAGGGCAGAAGCAGCCGTGACAGCTGCCAGTTGAGGCCATTTCATATCCGTCTCCCATACAACAAAGTCTCTGTAGGATCTGTGTCGGCAGAAGACGGAAAATATTTAGGCCGGATTTACCGGCGCCCGTTTGCGGTCGCGGCGCAGCAGCCTCCGCAGCCAGCGGTCAGGCCAGTAGTTCCACTGGTACAGAGCCAGGCCACCCAATAACGCAGCTGCCCCTGCCAGAGAAGCAGAAGACAGACGTTCGTCTTTCAGCCAGAACCCCCAGAACACAGCCAGCACTGGGGCGATCAGGGTGATCAGAGTCACCCGCGATGTGGGCAGGGATTTGAGCACAAAGAAATACAGCATAAAGCCCAGCAAAGAGCCGAATACGACCAGATATCCCAGCCCGGCAATGGATTTCATATCCCACTGCGCCGGAATATGGATGCCGAAAAACGGCATGGTCAGCAGATAACCCATGGATGAGACCCACAGGGTACCGCTGGTCTGCACCAGCGGATGCAGACCGGCATTCACTTTTTTAACCAATACGGCACTGGCCGCAAAACAGCTCACCGATACGACCGTACCAAGCACACCGCGCCAGGCATTGCTGTCCAGCGCCAGACGGCCACTGACAACCATAGCCAGACCAGACAGGGCTATCAGCAAAGCCAGAAAACGCGCTGGTGTCAGTTCCCGTTCTTTCAGCCACAGCCAGGCCATGGCACCGGACAGCATAGGGGCCAAACCATAAATCACAGAAATAAGCCCGGAGGGAATAAAATGAGCCCCCCAATACACGGCCATCATGGCGCCATAAATCCCCAGACTACCGGCCAGGTAACTTTTTAACGCCTGTGGACTCAGCTGCAAACGCTGGCGCAGAACCCACAGCAACGGCAGAGACAGCGCCGCGCTGACCCACATTCTCAGACTGACACCGGTATAAAAATCCAGCCCCGTAAGACTGAACTGAATTGCAATCGGCGTGGTGGACCAGATCACCACGACGGCAAGATAAGCCAATAAAAGCTGCATGTTTCTTTGTCCGGAAAAAGGAGGCAATAACGGGGCACAAAAAAGGCCGCGATAGCGGCCTCAGGATACGTACTTCTACTTAATTCCCTGACCGCATAACGACACGCACTGCCCAGCGCAGCAGAGCACACGGGCACTGGCGCATCACAATGATCAGTACAGATGTCGGTTTGATGACAGTCAACACAGGAAATATTCGCGTAAAAGATGAATAAAAATAACTTTCTTAACAAAATGTAGCATACAGGTCACCCTGTGAATTAGGCAAGCTCGATATTAGCGGCTAGACTTTTTGAGACATGAGAGCACTGCTCAGATTTCAGCACGGGTCAGGAGGCATCCGGGCTGCAGGATCAGATTATTTATCAGGATTTATAACAGGACTATCAATATGATCAAACGTTCCCTTCTGGCGACTGCTATCGCCGCCCTGACTGTCCAGTCGGCCAATGCCGCCCCTTTTATGCCGATGGATGCCCGCGGGCTGGCCATGGGTAACACAGGTGTCGCCAGCGCCAAACGTGCCCATGCGCCGGCTTATAACCCGTCGTTGCTGTCGCAGGCATCAGAGGACGATGATTTTGCCCTGCTGTTTCCGCAGGTGGGTGCTGATATCGCCGACGAAGAAGAATTAATTGATGAAGCAGAAAGTATCAGTGATGATATTTTCCCGGCCTTTGAAGACGCCATTGAAGGTGCTGCCGGTGTATCCAATGGTCTGGACGATAACCTGGACACTCTGACCGTCCGTATCTCAGAACTGGAAACTGCGATTGGTACAGGTAACGCTGCACAGATTGCGACAGCCAACAGCAATCTGCAAACAGCACTGAACGATGTAGACAGTGATCTGGTCATTACCCAATCTGCGATCTCAGACCTGACAACCTCTCTGAACAGTATTTCTGGCAATCCCTTATCAGCCCGGGTGGGTGTCGGTTCTGCTCTGGCTATCCCAAGCAAAAAATTTGCTGCCGCCATCAGTTTATCCGGATCGGCGAACATTTCAGCCAAAGTGAATTTTTCTGATCGCGACCTGAACCTGCTGAACAGTTATGTGCCTGCTGCACGCGGCTATGTTGAAGCCGCTGATACAGTATCTTCAGAAATTGATAATGCAACGGCAGACAACACGCTTACTCCGGGAGAAATCACCGATCTGCAGACTGCGGTGAATAGTCTGCAGAATTATGATTATTCGTCCTCTGATGGCACGGTTATTTTTGATAACGGCGAGCTGAGCAACGAAGCCAGCGATGCTGACCTGAGCTCTACCGCCGAAGTCGTTGCCGTGGCCACTGTCGATCTTGGTCTTTCATTCTCGCGCGAATTTAATATTGCCGGCGAAGATATTGCGATTGGTATCACACCTAAACTGCAGAAAATTATTACCTACCATTACGCTGATGAGGTGGATGGTTTTGAAGATGTAGAAGAAGACGATCTGGAAGATTCGAAAGAAGAGTACAGTAACTTTAACCTGGACATCGGTGCATCTTGGCGCTTTGGCGACAGCAAAAACTGGATGCTGGGTCTGGTGGCGAAAAACCTGATGGGTGGCGAGTTTGATTATTCGGATGTCACCGTCACACCAAAAGATTCCAACGGCAATCCGAATGGTCTGCCATACACCATCGAAGGCGGCAGCGTATCACTGGATCCTCAGTACCGCGCCGGCGTAGCTTACAATGGTGACTGGGTCTCCGCCGCTATTGATGTTGATCTGGTGGAAAATGACCCAGTGGCTTTTGAAACCCCAACACAATTCGCGTCCTTCGGTGCTGAGTTTGATGTCTTTAAAACGCTGCAGCTGCGCGCTGGCTACCGCACCAATCTGAGTTCATCCGGTTCAGATGTTGCCTCCGTTGGTCTGGGCTTCTCACCGTTCGGTGTGCATATTGATATCGCCGCTATGGCCAATATCGATGATCCGGAATCCGAAGCAGGCGTTGCCCTGGAAACCGGTTTCTACTTCTGATACCGGCTTCTGCATAACGCCCAACCGGGTTACACTGAAAAGCCGCTGCCATGGCAGCGGCTTTTTTATTGCCTGCCGTTTTGACACGGAGACAACACAACGGATAACACTATGCAGATTTATCTGGTGGGTGGCGCAGTACGGGATGCCCTGTTAAATATTCCGGTCAAAGACCGCGACTGGGTGGTCGTGGGTGCAACTCCTGATGACATGCTCGCTCTGGGGTATGAGCAGGTGGGTGCGGATTTTCCGGTCTTTCTGCATCCCGACAGTCATGAAGAATACGCCCTTGCCCGTACCGAACGTAAATCCGGTAAAGGCTACCAGGGTTTCGATTGTCGCTTCAGCCCGGATATTTCGCTGGAAGATGACCTGCTGCGCCGCGATCTGACCATCAATGCCATGGCACAGGATGCGGACGGTCATATTATTGATCCGTATAACGGCCGTGATGATCTGAACAGCAAAATACTGCGTCACGTATCACCGGCATTCAGCGAAGACCCGCTGCGTGTGTTACGGGTGGCACGGTTCGCCGCCCGCTACGCGCCGCTGGGGTTTCGCGTTGCAGACGAAACCATGGCGCTGATGCGGCAAATGGTCAACGACGGTGAACTGGATTTTCTTGTCGCCGAGCGGGTATGGACAGAAACCCAACGGGCACTGGGAGAAAAAGATCCGGCTGTTTATTTTCAGGTGTTGCGCGATTGTGGCGCATTGCATACCTGGTTTCCGGAGCTGGACAAGCTGTTCGGTATCCCCCAGCCGGAACAGCATCATCCGGAAATCGACTGTGGTATTCATGCACTGCTGTCATTAACTGCAGCAGCGGGCCTGTCCGAAAAAAATGCCGTGCGCTGGGCTGCACTGATTCATGACCTCGGCAAGGCACTGACACCGGCGGATGAATTACCCCGCCATATCGCCCACGAAAAGCGCGGGCTGAAACCCATTAAAAGCCTGTGCAAACGTTTAAAAGCGCCCAAAGAACATCAGACACTGGCGTTATTAAGCAGTGAATTTCATACCCATGTTCACCGCGCCTTCGAATTGAAAGGCGCAACATTAAATAAGCTGTTTAATCAGACCGATGCCTGGCGGCGCCCCGAACGCTTTGAGGAATTTCTGCTGGTCTGCGAGGCGGATGCCAGAGGCCGCACTGGTCTGGAAAATACGCCGTATCCGCAGGCCGATTACTGCCGTGCAGCGTTTGCATGCGCGGCAGCGATTACGGCCAGAGATATGCTGGCAAAAGGCTTACAGGGAGCCGCTATCCGTGAAGGGCTGGACGCTGCACGCGCCGAAGCTCTGCAGCAATGGAAAGTACAACGGCAAGCACAACAGGCTGAGCAGTAACCTCAGCCAGCTGAGTAGCGGGCAGCGGCGGGTTGAGTTTCCCGCCCGCTGACACCTTCCGCGTCGATCCGGTACAGAGGCTGCCCGGCCAGGGGCGGCCAGAAATCCGTCAGCGGGGTTTTGCTTTGCGGATCAAGACCGGTGGGGAAAATATCCAGCAATGGTCGCAGAACAAACGCGCATTCGTAAATGTCTGAACGCGGCAGAGACAGACCGGAAAAATCCCCCACCCAGTCGTTATAAAGCAGAATATCGATATCCAGCGAACGGCTGGAAAACTTCACGGCATCCAGCGGGCGGCCGAAATCGTACTCAATCTGTTTCAGTTCGGCGCGTAATTGCAGCAGGCTGCAGTCACACTCAACTTCCAGCACCAGATTGATAAAGTCGGGGCCATCAAACCCCAGCGCCGGCGAACGGTACCAGGGAGATTCACGCACGATGCGGTAATCCTGATCCAGACGGGCGATACCGTCGGCGATATTCTGCCGGGCATTCAGGTTGGAACCCAATCCAAGAAAAACACGGGCCATTAATGATCTCCCGGCGGACGTTCGCCGCGTTCAATGCTCAATCCCACGGCCCGGGCCTGAGGCACCACCGCGGGTTTTTCTACCTGAATGCGAATCCATGGCATGGCAAACTCCTGCAATAAAGCGTCTGCCAGCCTTTGTATCAGAGATTCCAGTAACTGAAAGTTCTGTTCGCGCACAAACTGTTCAATATATTCCGTCACCGCCTGATAGTTAAGCGCATGAGCCAGGTCGTCCGTTGCTGCCGCCATGCGGATATCCCAGGCCATTTCAAGATCAAACACCAGCGGCTGACGCACCTGTTTTTCCCAGTCATAGACGCCAATGACGGCATCCACTTTCAGCCCGCGTATAAAGACTTTATCCATGAGAAACACCATCCACCGGTTGCAGGGAGGTCATCGGCCAGCGCGGCACCACAGACACCGCCAGATCCGACTGCTCTCCGGCCAGCAACCGCTGAGTGCCCGCATACGCAATCATAGCGCCATTATCGGTGCACAACTCCGGCCGGGGATAATAGACAGCGCCTTTTAACGCTTCCGCCGTGGCGCGCAGTTTGTCACGCAGATTGCGGTTAGCCCCCACGCCACCGGCAATGATCAGGCGGTTAATACCGGTCTGTTGCATGGCGCGTTTACATTTAATCGCCAGGGTATCAACAACTGCGGCCTGAAAACCGGCAGCAATATCGGCTTTATCCTGCTCCGCCAGCACACCGTCCACCGCGCATTCGAGAATTTTTGTACGGGTAAAGGTCTTCAGCCCGCTGAAGCTGAAATCCAGCCCCGGGCGGTCAGTCATGGGGCGGGGAAACTTAAAGCGCGTTGCGTCGCCGCTGTCGGCCAGTTTGCTCAGCGCCGGGCCACCCGGATACGGTAAGCCCATCATCTTGGCGGCCTTATCAAATGCCTCACCGGCGGCATCATCCAGAGATTCGCCCAGCAAAGAATAACGGCCGATGCCATCCACCTGGACCAGCTGGGTGTGACCACCGGACACTAACAGGGCAATAAAAGGGAAAGCCGGCGGGTTATCTTCCAGCATGGGGGCCAGCAAATGGCCTTCCATGTGGTGCACGCCGATGGCGGGAATATCCAGCCCCCAGGCCAGACTGCGCCCCATGCAGGCGCCGACCAGCAGTGCCCCGACAAGGCCCGGACCCGAGGTATAGGCAATACCATCGAGATCCTTCAGCGTCAGACCGGCTTCCGTCATGACTTCCTGAATCAGCGGACGTGCTTTGCGGATGTGATCACGGGACGCCAGCTCCGGCACCACACCGCCATATTCCGCATGCAGCGCAATCTGTGAATACACGCGGTGAGCCAACAAACCGCCGTCGCTGTCGTAGAGAGCGATGCCCGTTTCATCACAGGATGTTTCCAGGCCCAGAACCCGCATATTACCTACCCGCTTGCGCTGAAGATCAGAGAAAGCGCGCAATGATACTGCTGCTGCAGGGCCGATACCAGACGTTCCCCCTTCTGCAGGCAGGATTTGCAGCTAAACTCCTTTGCAATTGGCGGACAAAGGCTATAGAATGCCCGCCCTCTGACTGGGGCCTGTGGTTCCCCCGTTGATCAAAATTGACTGAATTTATATGTAGGTGATTGGATGCCAGCTGTAAAAGTTAAAGAAAACGAGCCTTTCGACGTAGCACTGCGTCGCTTCAAACGTTCCTGCGAGAAAGCCGGTGTACTGTCTGAAGTACGTCGTCGTGAACACTACGAGAAGCCAACCTGGGTTCGTAAGCGTAAAGCTGCTGCTGCTGTTAAGCGCCACCTGAAAAAGGTACAGCGTGAACAGCGTAAAATGACCCGTCTGTACTAAGCACGGGTGGTCCAGAGGTTGTCATGAGCACACTCGTTGAAACCGTAAAAGCTTCTGTTAAAGACGCCATGCGCGCCAAAGACAAACCCCGTCTTGGTGCACTGCGTCTGATTACCGCAGAGTTTAAAAAGGTTGAAGTGGATGAGCGCATCGAAATTGATGATGCCCGTGCACTGGCCATCCTCGACAAAATGACCAAACAACGCCGCGACTCGATTGCCCAATACAAAGAGGCAGGTCGCGACGAACTGGCCGATGCCGAGCAGTACGAAATTGACGTACTGAGCGAGTTTCTGCCGGAAGCCTTAAGCGAAGAAGAGTTGGCCAAACTGGTGGCTGATGCGATTGCACAGTCCGGTGCTGCAGGAATGCAGGACATGGGCAAAGTCATGGGCATCCTGAAACCACAGGTGCAAGGTCGTGCCGATATGGCACAGATCAGTCAACTGGTTAAGTCTCAACTGGGCTGATTCCGCACAGGGCTGAAAAGCGCTGCTCATCACAGGTGAGTAGCGCTTTTTGCATTTCTGAGGCTTAATTCCCCTCCGGCACGGCTACAACCGGCGCCGATTAAAAACCGTGACCCGGTGTGTGCAGCAAGGCAAAGAGCGGGTTTATACTCCACCGATTGCGCGTTACTTATTCTCCGGAGCCCTTCCGGCAAAGCGGAGAACACCGCTGAGCAGACCCATGCCCGTTTGCAATACAGCGGCAACAACACAGGTAGTTTTTGATGGCTGGCCGTATACCACAGTCTTTTATTGATGATCTGCTCGCCCGTGTCGATGTCGTCGACGTGGTCGACAGCCGCGTCAAACTGAAAAAGACCGGTAAAAACTACTCAGCCTGCTGCCCTTTTCACAACGAAAAGTCACCCTCGTTCACCGTCAGCCCCGACAAGCAGTTTTACTATTGCTTTGGTTGCGGAGCCACCGGCAGCGCACTCAAATTCGTCATGGAATATGACGGCCTGAGCTTTCCTGACGCCGTCGAGAAACTCGCGACCCAGGCCGGTATGGAGGTGCCGCGGGAACAGGCCAGCTTTGAAGTACGTCAGGAACAGCAGCATCAGCCGCTGTTTGAACTGATGCAGAAGGCCGGACAGTATTACGAACAGATGCTGCGCGCCCATGACAAAAAACACCGCGCCGTGGATTACCTGAAGAACCGCGGCCTGTCCGGCAAAGCCGCCAAATTCTTCGGCATTGGTTACGCCCCGCCGGGCTGGGATAACCTGCAGAGCCACCTTGCCGGCCAGGGCGACAAAGAGACCATCAAACAGCTGATCGCCTGCGGCATGCTGATTGAAAAAGACGACGGCGCGGACAAATACAGAACCTACGACCGCTTCCGTGACCGTATTATGTTTCCCATCCGCGATGCCCGCGGACGTTACATTGCCTTCGGTGGCCGTGTACTCGGTGACGAAAAACCCAAGTACCTGAACTCGCCGGAAACGCCCATCTTCCACAAAGGCCGCGAGCTGTACGGGCTGTATGAAGCACGCAAAATCCGCCAGAAGCTGACCCGCTTTGTTATCGTGGAAGGCTATATGGATGTCGTCGCACTGGCTGAATTTGGCATCCATTACGCCGTCGCCACCCTGGGTACTGCCACCAGCGAACATCACCTGCGCCGGCTGTTTAAAATCGTACCGGAAGTCATCTTCTGCTTTGATGGCGACCAGGCCGGACGCACCGCGGCGGCACGTGCCATGGAAACCGTCCTGCCGGTGCTTGACGACGGCCTGCAGGCACGCTTCCTGTTTCTGCCCGATGGCGAAGATCCGGACACCCTGATCCGCCGCGAAGGCAAAGAAGCCTTCGAACAGCGTCTTAACAAGGCTGACCATCTGCCGGAGTTTCTGTTCGAGCACCTGAAATCCCAGGTGGACTTCGACACCCTGAACGGCAAAGCCCGACTTGATCAGCTGGCCGCGCCGCTGATTAACCGCCTGCCACGCGGCACCACACTGCGCAACCTGATGGAAAAAACCCTGCAGGACCAGATCGGCACCGAAAGCGCCGCCCTGAAAAAACTGGAGAATCAGCCCGACAGCGAACCGCCCCCGGCCGCAGACAGCCACGACCAGCTGCCTGCCCACCTGCAGGAAGAGCCGCAGGAACCGGATATTCCCCATGTTGACCACAGCGCTGATACGCTGGCCCCTCTGGTTCACAAAGCCCTGAGCAGTCTGGTGAAGAAACCCTCACTGGCGGAAAGTCTCGAACTCCCCGACGCCGACCCGCAGAGTGAGCATGAACGGCTGTTGATCGAAGTGCTGAAAAAACTCAAAAATGCGCCCCAGAGCAGCTCCGTCGGACTGCTGATCCAGTGGATCGGCACTCCTTATCAGGCTGAACTGCAGCAGATCGCTGATAACCCACACAGCCAGATACAGCCATCAGCGGCAGACATTGGCAGCGTTCTGAAGCAGATGAACGCCCGCACCCTGAGTGCCGAGCTCAATGTACTGGATGGCAAACTCAAACGCGGTGAAAAGCTGACCGATGAAGAAAAGACCCGGCAGCGTGAAATCCGCCGTCAGTTACACAGCATTCACAAGAAACGGGCAAGAATTTACAGCCAGAACCCGCACTGAAAGCGACATTTCAGCGGAGATGCATCACATTCAGCAAGAATTTTCCATTTGCCCCTTGAGATCCCCGCCGATGGCCCTATATTACCCAGTCCCGCCGCACACATGCAGCGGAACTGCAGCAGCACAGCAATCAACGTGACACAGAGCCAAGCGGCCAGCACCGGTGCATCAGGGCATATCTTCGCCATACCGGGCACAGACTCACGGGAACTGACCATGCTGAAGACAAAAAACAACTGACCAGACCTCTCAGGCTGCCGTTTCACGGGAACAACCCCGTCTGACTGTGGCCTAAGAAGCGGTTAAAAGTTATACTTCGGCGCTTTTCTTCCGCCTTTTTGAAATCGGAACACAGGGCTTTTATGTCAGCGAACACGCACCAATCCCGTCTCAAAGAACTTATCGCCAAAGGTAAGGAACAGGGTTACCTCACCTACGCTCAGGTTAATGACCATCTGCCAGACGATATTGCCAACCCGGATCAGGTTGAAGACATCATCCGTATGATCAACGATATCGGTATTCCGGTATCCGAAGTCGCACCGGACGGCGAAGCTCTGTTTATGAGCGATGCCGCCGACGACGCCGCGGCAGAAGAAGCCGCCGCCGCACTGGCCTCTGTGGAATCCGACGTTGGCCGCACCACCGACCCGGTACGTATGTACATGCGTGAAATGGGCACGGTGGAACTGCTGACCCGTGAAGGCGAAATTGTCATCGCCAAGCGGATTGAAGAAGGCATCCGTGAAGTCATGTCTGCGCTCGCCTATTACCCGGGCGCAGTGAACGTTGTGCTGAACGCATTCCAGGAAGCCGAAGAAGATCCTAACCGCGTGGGTGACATATTCTCCGGTTTTATCGATCCGTCCGATGAAGATCCTGAGCCCGGCCCGCAATCCGGTCCGGAAGCCAGCAGCGACAACAAAGATTCCGACGACAGCGATGATGATGACGAGGAAGAAAACAGCGGCATCGATATGGCCGAAGTTTCCCGTCGTTTCAATGAAATCCGCTCGGCCCACGACGCCGTGGAAAAAGCACTGGCGAAACACGGTCGCGAGCACAAAAAGACCGAAGAAGCCCTGCAGGCGCTGGCCGCTGTCTTTGCACCGATTAAGCTGACACCGAAGTACTTCGATCAGCTGGTCAGTGAAGCGCGCGTATCCCTGGACAGCATCCGCACCCAGGAACGCCAGATTATGGTCATGATGACCCGCAAATGCGGCATGGACCGTAAAGACTTTATCAAAGGCTTCCAGGGCAACGAAGTCAGCAACGACTGGGTTGATGCCCTGATCGCCGCCGGTAAGCCCTACTCCGCCAAACTGGACACCTACCGTCTGGAAATCTTCCGTGCGCAGAAGAAAATCAAAGCAGTGGAAGAACGCGTGGGTCTGAGCATTCCGGAAATCAAAGAAGTTAACCGCCGCGTTTCCATTGGTGAAGCCCGTGCCCGCCGCGCCAAGAAAGAGATGGTTGAGGCTAACCTGCGTCTGGTGATCTCCATCGCCAAGAAGTACACCAACCGTGGCCTGCAGTTCCTCGACCTGATTCAGGAAGGCAACATCGGCCTGATGAAAGCGGTAGACAAGTTCGAATACCGTCGTGGTTACAAGTTCTCGACTTATGCCACCTGGTGGATCCGTCAGGCGATTACCCGTTCCATCGCCGACCAGGCACGGACTATCCGTATTCCGGTACACATGATTGAAACCATCAACAAACTGAACCGCATCTCCCGTCAGATGCTGCAGGAGATGGGTCGTGAGCCAACACCGGAAGAACTGGCTGAGCGCATGGAAATGCCGGAAGACAAAATCCGCAAAGTGCTGAAAATCGCCAAAGAGCCGATCTCCATGGAAACCCCGATCGGGGACGATGAAGATTCGCATCTGGGTGACTTTATCGAAGATACTCAGTCTGAGTCGCCACTCGATACCGCCACTACTGACGGTCTGACTGAAGCGACCCGCTCGGTACTGTCCGGCCTCACCGCCCGTGAAGCCAAAGTACTGCGCATGCGTTTCGGTATCGATATGAACACCGACCACACGCTGGAAGAAGTCGGCAAACAGTTCGACGTAACCCGTGAGCGGATCCGTCAGATTGAGGCCAAAGCGCTGCGTAAGCTGCGTCACCCAAGCCGCTCTGACCATCTACGTGGCTTTATCGACGAATAAGCCAGCCCGACCTGAAAAGCCCGCGTATGCGGGCTTTTTTATTGGAAAATCAAAGGGGTGGCGCGAACAGCTTGAGGTGCTTATAATGCCCGTCTGATGTTAGCTGCCCTATTCCATGTGGCTTTTAACAGTGGCTTTTAACAGCAACAATCAGAGCTCTGTGCGCCGCGCCCGGCCGCAGCACAACAGAGACAGAAAACGGGCCTTTAGCTCAGTTGGTTAGAGCATCCGACTCATAATCGGCAGGTCGACAGTTCAAGTCTGTCAAGGCCCACCATTTTCTCCTCCCGTTTTGTCCTCATTTACGTCTGCACCACCAACCACCGCACCTTCCAATCTGCCCCCACAAATCTGCCCCCACAAATCTGCCCCCACAAATCTGACACCGTCTTGACACTTCCCGACACTCTGCCCGCTCCGGCCGGAGAATCATGCAAGAATCTCACACTATCGCTATAAAGCCTGCTGACAGTCCTCGCTGATACTTACACGCTGGACTAGTTTAATACCGTGCGTGGTCGTCAGGCAGGCACAGATCTGCCAACCAGCCGGGGCAGCAACCCTCAATTTGCATGCTGCACCGGCGGGTGCGCGTCCACACAGCAGCCGGCGCAGGCTGCTGCTCTGTAAAACCACAAGAAATCAGAGGTAGCAAGATGATCAAGGTCACCATCAACGAGACAGAACATTCGCTGGATGTTCCTGACGATACCCCCATTCTGTGGGTACTGCGGGACACTCTGAAACTCACCGGCACCCGCTTCAGCTGTGGCATGGCACTGTGCGGCGCCTGTACTGTGCATGTCGATGGCAATGTCGTGCGCGCCTGCTCTACCCCTATCGCGTCTGCCGCGGGCAAGCACATCACCACCATTGAAGCCATGAGTGCCGATCCTGTTGGCCAGAAGGTGCAGCAGGCGTGGATGGACGAAGCCGTTGCCCAGTGCGGTTACTGTCAGAGTGGCCAGATCATGAGCGCGGTCGCATTACTGAAGAAGCACCCAGCCCCGACCGATGATCAGATCGACAGCCTGATGAGCGGTAATATCTGCCGCTGTGGCACCTATCCCCGTATCCGCAGAGCCATCCACCGCGCCGCAGACAAGCAGAGCGCGAATATCGACAGCGCACTGTTTACGGAGGTGAGAGCATGAACAGCAAAGTGAATACCAACACCCCGCAACAGACGTCAGACAGCCCTCAGGAAGTGATGCTGGCCAATGTCAGCCGCCGCCGCTTTATGCAGGGAGCAGCGGCCGCCAGCGCTTTTGTCCTGGCTGCACGCTTTGCCCCGGCCAGTGCGGAAGAGAAAAAACCGGTATATGGCGCCGCGGCCATGCCCCATGGCTGGGTCGATGACCCGGATGTGTTTATCAGCATCGCCAGCGATGGCACCGTCACTCTGATCAACCACCGTGGTGAAATGGGCCAGGGCATCCGCACCAGCATCATTATGGTCATGGCCGACGAAATGGGCGCTGACTGGCAACAGGTCAGAGTTGAGCAGGCTATTGCCCACGAAGAAAAATACGGCAACCAGAACACCGACGGTTCGCGTTCCATGCGCCACTGGTTTGAGCCGATGCGCCGCGCCGGCGCCGGTGCCCGTTATATGCTGGAGCAGGCGGCAGCCAAACATTGGAATGTGCCGGCATCAGAATGTAAAACCGATGTTCACAAAGTGGTTCATAAGCCCAGCGGACGCTCACTGTCGTTCGGCGAACTGGCCGCGGCAGCAGCGGATATTGCGGCGCCGGAACGTGCTCAGCTGATGCTGAAAAAACCGGACGAATGGCGTTACATTATGCAGAAGCCGGAACAGTTTCCGGCGGCCAACCAACAACAGCCTCTGGCCATTGATGGCATGGACATTGTGACCGGTAAAGCTCAGTACGCCGCCGACGTTTACTGGGACGATATGCTCTTTGCCGCCATTGCCCGCCCGCCATCCTATGGTTCCGCGGTAAAATCCTTTGATGATGCGGCAGCCCTGAAAGTACCGGGTGTGGTGAAAGTTATAGAAATGCCCACCGCCAGTCAGCCGTCCGCGTTTGAGCCATTGGGCGGCGTCGCCGTGCTGGCGGAAAATACCTGGGCGGCGATCAAAGGCCGCAATGCGCTGACTATTGAATGGGACGATGCCCCGGCTGGCGACAATGCCACATACGATTCCGCAGACTACCGCCGCTACCTGGAACAGACGGCGGAAAAGCCCGGCAAGCTGGTGCGTGAACAGGGTAATATTAAGCGTGCCCGCAAAGGCGCCGAACAGGGGCTGACGGTAAATTACTATGCCCCTCACATGGCTCAGGCTCCGATGGAGCCCATGGCGGCAATCGTCCGCATTGAGGGCGATAAAGCCCATGTCTGGACTTCGGTACAGAATCCTCAGGCAACCCGTGACGGCGTCGCCGGCCGGCTGGGTCTGGAACCACAGAATGTGACGGTTGAATGCGGTTTAATGGGCGGTGGTTTTGGCCGCAAAGCCAAACCGGATTACGTTTTTGAAGCCGCCGATTTATCCAAAGCCATGGGCGGGCGTCCGGTGCGTGTGCAGTGGACCCGGGAAGACGACCTGCATAATGGTTTCTTCCACACCGTAGCGCTGGAACATATGAGCGCCTGGATGGACAACCGCGGCAAAGTGACCGGCTGGCTGCACCGCTCCGTTTCGCCCAGCATCAGTTCATTGTTTGCCCCGGATGCCAACCACCAGTCTGCCATGGAGCTGGCCCAGGGCGTGCGCAGCATGCCGTTTGATATCCCCGCCATCCGGCAGGAAACGGGCGCCGCGCCGGGGCATATCCGTATTGGCTGGTTCCGCTCTGTGTATAACATTCCCCATGCCTTTGCAGTGCAGAGCTTTGTCGCCGAGCTGGCGCATAAAGCCGGGCGCGATCATAAAGAATTCCTGCTGGAATTACTGGGCCAGGACCGGCAGATTGATCCGCGCAAATTCAATGAGACATGGAACTATGGGGAAAACCCTGAGCTCTACCCCATCGATACCGCACGTTACCGCGCTGTGATTGAACGTGCCTGTAAAGAAGCAGGCTGGGGCAAAAATATGCCGGCGCGCCGCGGGCTCGGACTGGCAGTACACAACAGCTTTGCGTCTTATTGCGCGGTTGTCGTCGACGCAGAAGTCACTGACGATGGTGACGTTATTATTCATCGCGCCGACATGGCCTTCGACTGCGGGCCACAGATCAATCCGGACCGGGTAAAATCTCAGCTGGAAGGTGCCTGCGTAATGGGAACCGGTATTGCACTGATGACGGAAATTACGGCTAAAGATGGACACATCGAACAGAATAATTTCCACCAGTACAAAGTACCGCGCATTCCGCAATCACCCAGGGCCATCCACGTTCATGCGGTGAACAATGATATTAATGTACCACCGGGCGGTGTGGGCGAACCTGGCCTGCCTCCGGTTGCGCCGGCGATCTGTAATGCTATTTTTGCGGCGACCGGCCAACGCATCCGCAGTCTGCCCGTTGGTGATCAGCTGAAAGGAAATGCTTAATGCAACATCTCGACACTCTGGTAGCTGAACAGGCCCTGAACTGGCTCAATGAAGGCGAAACAGTGTGGTTCTGCACTGTGCTCTCAACCTTTGGTTCATCCCCGCGCGAGCCGGGATCAACCATGGTGGCCAGAGCCAATGGCCAGCATACCGGTTCGCTTTCCGGCGGCTGTGTCGAAGATGATTTTCTTGAGCGTCTGCAACAGGGCGAATTTGCTGAACGGGTGCGTCAGGAACGCTACGGCGAGGGTGGTCAGTCTGACCGCCCTCAGATTCAGTTACCCTGTGGTGGTCTGCTCGACGTGCTGATCGAACGCCTGACACCGGATGAAACCAATATCCGGCATATGCAGGATCTGCTGGCCACGCTGCAGGGTCAGCAGCCCATGCTGCGCAGCGTTTCGCTGAGCGATGGCAGTATGCAGCTCACACCCACCGACACTCAGGGCGGACAACGGATAAAAACCATCGGAGACCGCATCCATATCCGTGTCGGTCCGGCACAGCGGTTAATCATTGCCGGGCTGTCGAGTGTCTCCCGTTATTGCGCCGAATTTGCTGTCGCGATGGGCTATGACGTGATCGTATGCGAACCCCGCGAAGAAGAATATCAGGACTTCTCCTGTCCCGGTGCCCGCCTGGAAACCCTGATGCCCTCGGCCTTTATTAAACGCGAAGGCAATGTACATGCGCAGACGGCGATCGTCGCCATGACCCATGACCCGCGCATTGATGATCTGGCCATGATCGAAGCGGTGAAAACCCGGGCCTTCTATATTGGCGTGATGGGCTCACGTAAAACTTCGGATAACCGCGCCGCCCGTCTGATGCGCTCAGGCGGATTAAGTGCCGAACAGATTGAGCGCATCCATATGCCGATCGGACTTTCGCTGGGATCAAAAACACCGGCGGAAATCGCCCTGGCTGTGATGGCGGATATGCTGCGCAGCATGCGGGGCATAGAACGTCATGCGCTGTGAAAACACCGCAACGCTGAATGCGGCACATACCAGTCCTGAACCTGAAAACAGACTCGGGCTGGTCATGGCGGCCGGATTTTCAACACGGTTCGGAACACAGGATAAACGCTGTGCACAGTACGCCGGTACAACTTTACTGAACGCGTCGTTAAACAACCTGTTACCGGCCTTTAAAACCGCGGACGGAGATTATCAGCTGGCGGTGGTGGTACGCCCGGAAGATTCGGTGGCGAGCCTGGCGATTCCACCACAATGCACAATTATACGTGCCGCCAATGCCTGTGACGGCCTGAGCAGCAGTATCTCTGATGCCGTCACCTTCATCAGCCAACAGCCGCGATGGCAACATATTCAGACACTGGCGCTGATGCTGGGAGATATGCCCGCACTGCAGACGGAAACGGTAAACAAGCTTGCGCAATACGCGCACCAGAACAGGATTATTCGCCCGGCTTTCAGACAACAGCCAGGCCACCCGGTGTTTTTTGGCCGCCGTTTCTGGCCGGAATTAATGACGTTATCAGAGACCACATCCGACCCTGGCCAGAATTATGGCGGGCAGCGCTCTGATGCGACGGGCGCAACCAGCGTTGGTGATACAGGCGCACGCAAAGTTATTAAACAGCACGCGTCTGAATTTTCTCTGATACCGGTGGAAGACGAAGGCGTTATTTTTGATATTGATACGCCGCAACAGATTATTCCAACGGATTAAATATGCCATATGGCCGGTTTATTCAAACAAAAACGGTTAATGAACGACGGCCACGGGTGTGCCCATTTTTTATTTTCCCGACTCAGGCCCCAAACAAGTTGTTCAGCCGCTGGCGGAAAACATCCTACACAGGTACATCACAGGTACATCACATCTACACCCGGGCGGTGAAATACAGTCTGTTGTCTGAGTGCGCCTTATCGCCCGTTGGCCGGTCAGCTATAACAACTGACATAACATGGTTCTTTTCATGAACCCAGCTCATAACTATATCCGGACTCAGTACATTGATTACCTTGCCCGGGAATGAAATCTTAAATAACGCCTGATTCAATGACGGAGAAACAAATGTCGACTATTTCTGCACAACATCCGTACCAGCAAGATCAATCATCGCCTGCTCACTCCCCGGCGAAAGGCAGAGGGTTAATACGTAACATCCTGAATACATTGTCATTGTCAGCGATTATCGGGCTCCTGCCTGTCACTGCAGAGGCTGCAGAATCCGGCAACACATTAAGTGACGTATCACCGGCACTGGCGCAGGCCGACCAAACGCTGGTTGGCAAAGAATTATGGCAGCGTGCCGGACTGTCAGCCCGGGACCGCAGTCTGGTCACGGTGGCTGCACTGGTCGCCAGAAACCAGAGCTATCTGCTGCCACGGGAATTAGAACGGGCACTGGAAAACGGCGTAAAACCAGCCGAACTGTCTGAGTTGATTAACCACCTCGCTTATTATGCCGGATGGGATAACGCGCTCAATGCCGCCAACATCTGCCATGTTATTTTCGCCGACCATAAAATCCCGTCCGAACAATTGCCAGCGGTTGACCCTGAACTTTTATCTTTTGATAAAGAAGCAGAAGATCAGCGCCAGTCGTTTGTCTCTTCAACCTATGGTGAAGTATCTCAGGGCGTTGTCGATTACACCCAGACTCAGCTGTTTCTCGACCTCTGGCGCCGTCCGGATCTGGCACCCCGTGACCGCAGCCTGATTACCGTCAGTGCATTGGTTGCTTCCGGACAACCGGAACAGATTGGCTTCCATCTGAATAAAGCTATGGATAATGGACTGAAGCAAAAAGAAGCCGGAGAAGCGCTGACACAACTGGCCTTTTATGCTGGCTGGCCGAAAGTTTTCTCTGCCCTGCCGGTGGTCAAAGACGTACTGAATAAACGCCAGAAATAACGCCGGGCCTGTGTCACAGCAACTTTTTCAGGTTGCTGTGATACAGGCTAATTCTTCGATTCCCGTTATTTTATTGATACGCAAACCCACTCACATTGACCGCACCAGATCAGGAGACAACCTTGGAAAACAGTGGCAACAGGCTTTCATTTATTGCTGCAACTGCTTCACTGCTGATGGTGTATCTGGCCTCTGCGGCGCCTATCCCGCTGTACGGCATTTATCGCGCAGAAGATGCGCTGAGTTATACCGACCTGTCACTCAGTTCCGTTTTTTATTTCGCTGGCGCAGTCTCAGCACTGGTTATCTTCGGCCGCCTGTCCAATCACTTCGGCCGCCGTCCTGTCGCTCTGCTGTCCGTCGCTATGACGGCTCTCGCGTGCCTGCTGTTTTTTAATGTACACAGTGCCACCCCTTTATTGGCCGGGCGTTTATTGCAGGGACTTTCCTGCGGTCTGGCGTCCACAGCGCTCGCTTCCTGGGTGGTGGATTGTGCTTCTTCAGTACCGGCCTGGCTGTCACCGGCCGTGCTCAGTACCGGTCCGATGACCGGCCTGACCATAGGCGGAATTGGTTCTGGCTTTCTGGTGGAATATGCCCCACTGCCAAGGCAATTGATTTTTATGATCGTCATTGCCCTGCTGGCATTGTGCGCTCTGCTGATTATTAAAGGCACAGAAACCATAGACGCAAAACCCGGGGCACTGGGTTCTCTGAAACCAGACCTTAAATTACCGGCCACCGCCCGCCGGGCTTTTCCTCTGGCCGCGGTGACTTTCGTCTGTACGTGGTCATTAGGCGGTTTTTTTCAGGCCTTTGGTCCGGCCATGGCACGGGAACAATTACACAGCGCCAGTGCATTAGCAGCGGCCCTGGTATTCGCCTCGATTATGGCACCCGGTGCCATTGGTGCATCACTGGCCGGACGTACTCATGCGGTTAAAGCGCAGCGGCTGGGGATGCTGTCCTTTACCGTAGCCGTTATGGCCCTGCTGTGGACACTGGACATGGGCAACCTGACAGCGTTTCTGATTGTCAGCGTGATTACCGGGATTGCCCAGGGCACGGTACTGGCCGGCAGTATTCAGACCATGGTGTCAGATCTCGACATAACCGAACGTGCCGGTGTGTTATCAGTGATTTATGCCACCTCGTATACAGGGGCAGCCATTCCGACCCTGTTAGCCGGAAAAATGTCAGAACATTTCAGCCTGCTGAGTGTGGCCTCCGGTTATGGCGTATTAGCCCTGGCCGGTTGCGCTATTGTGTTTATAACGCCCCTTTTCAGCAGGAATCACACGACCAATGAAACCTGTTAACTATGCTGTGAATTTAATACTGACCAGTACCCTGCTGTGTGCCCTGACAGTCAGCGCAGATGCTGGTCGGGCGCAACCGGAAGAAAACAAATCATTATCTGCGGCTGAGGAGAAAAGCATGCGAATTACCATGGAAATTGATGGCCAGACCATCAACGCCACACTGGGCTCAGGCAGTGCCGCAAAGGATTTTTACGCCCTGCTGCCATTGACCTTAACGCTGACGGATTACGCCGCAACGGAAAAAGTCAGTGATTTACCGGACAGCCTGTCGATACAGGGTGAACCGTCAGGCACCAGTGCAAAAGCCGGTGACCTTACCTACTACGCCCCCTGGGGTAACCTGGCTATTTTTTATAAAGATTTTCACCACGCATCCGGCCTGGTGAAACTCGGCACCATGGAATCTGGTGTCGATCTGCTTAAGAAAAAAAAGGGCGCATTTGACGTCACCTTCAGACCTTATGAGTAGCTTCTGCCACAACACGGAACACCCATCACTCAGAAACGAATGAGGAGATAGCATTATGTCTGCACCCATCCGCGTTGGATTTATCGGTCTTAACCCTGACAGTCATTGGGCTGCGACCGCCCATATTCCGGCATTGAATACCCTGTCCGATCAATTTCAGGTTGTTGCGGTTGCCAACAGCTCGCTCGCCAGCAGCCAGAAGACCGCCGATGCCATGAATCTGCCCTACGCCTTTGCCAGTGCTGAAGAGCTGGTACAGTCGCCGGAAGTAGACATGGTAGTGGTCACAGTCAAAGTACCTCATCACCTGGAACTGGCATCCGCGGCTATTCATGCAGGCAAACATATTTACTGTGAGTGGCCACTGGGCAATGGTCTGCAAGAAGCACAGCAGCTGGCCCAACTGGCCGCAGAGAAAGGCGTTGTGGCTGTGTGCGGAACCCAGGCCCGGGCAGCACTCGAAGTAAAACATCTCGCGCAGTTAATTAAAGATGGCTATATCGGCGACGTTCTGTCCACCAGTATTATCGGCTCTGGCGGTAACTGGTCCGGTGAAACCACGGATGAATACTATTATCTGTTTGAGAAAAAAAATGGCGCCAATATGCAGACCATTCCGATGGCTCATACCTTAGCCGCGGTGAAAGATGTTTTGGGTGACTTTGGTGATCTTCAGGCCAGTTTCATAAGTCATTTTGATCAGGTTAAGATCACAGACACAGGGGAAACCAAAGAAAAATCTGTCCCCGATCAGATACTTGTGCAGGGCAAGCTGAGCAGTGGTGCTGCCATCAGCGTACATTACCGCGGTGGCGTCAGCCGTGGAACCAATCTGCTGTGGGAAATTAATGGTACCCGTGGTGATATCCAGGTAACCGGTGACCTGGGGCATGCCCAAATGATCCAGCTGACGGTGCGGGGAGCGCACGATGATGACGAAGCATTAACCACACTGATGCCGGAAGAATCCGCTTATCAGGGTCTGCCGGAATTTCCCGGAGCGCGCAATGTCTGTGGCGTTTATGCTGCTATGTATAAAGACATTACCACGGGCAGCCGGCAGGCACCTTCTTTCGACGATGCAGTAGCACTGCACGAAGTCCTCGATAAGATTGAAAAATCAGCAGGCTATTGAGGTCATTCGCTATTGAGCTCACCTGCTATTGAACTCATCCTTTATGGCCGGCTATGCCGGCCATAAAGCGTCAGATTAAAATTCAATGTAATGGAAATAACCGGAGTCAATTATGAATAAACTAAAAGCACTGATGCTGACATCTCTGATGGCAGTATCTTCCTCTGTCGTCTTAGCCGGCGGTATGGAAATCAGTAAAAACGGCAGCCGTGAAGTGATGGACGGACCAGCGGACAAATTCACAGGCGACGCAAAAGTCGAAATGCTGTTCAGCAATAAAGAACCTTTTGCCGTCAATGGCGGGAAAGTCCGCTTTATGCCTGGCGCACGTTCCAACTGGCACACGCACCCTGCCGGTCAGGTGCTGATTGTCACCGACGGTCAGGGCTGGGTTCAGGAAGAAGGCAAACCTAAACAGGTGATGAACCCGGGTGACGTCATCTGGTGCCCGCCGGGTGTTAAACACTGGCATGGCGCTACCGATAAAACCGCCGTCACCCATTCAGCGATTCAACAGTTCAAAGAAGGTAAAAATGTTGAGTGGCTGGAGCCGGTCACGGACAAGCAATATCTGGGTAAATAATTATTTTCCCTCAATATTCTTTTCTTCAGGCTTTGCCACCGGCTTAGCCTGAAGAACAGGATTTCGCCCCGCTGTAAAAACAGGCTTCTGCCAGAAGGTGCAGAGCAGTATAAAGACCGTTCAAACAGCAATAGTTAAAACACCATCAGAAAAACAAAGAAAGCAGCGAGGCCGCAGAGTGAGGAAATTAATGTTGGTGTCAGTCATTATAATCATAGTCGTTGCCGCAGGTGGCTATCTTTACCTGCAGTCACCAAAGTTTGGCAAACTGCCTTCAGGCAAAGATCTGACGGCTATCCAGCAGTCACCTCATTATCGCAACGGTGAATTTAAAAACCTGATTGACACACCCATGTTTACTACCGACCAGTCGTTTCTGTCGGTGTTGTATCAGAATATGACGACAACGGTGGAACGTCTGCAACCGGAACAGGCAATCCCGTCAGTTAAGACTGACCTGAAAGCTATCCCCGCAAATCAGGATGTCGTTGTCTGGCTGGGGCATTCTTCTTTTTATATTCAACTGAATGGCAAACGGATTCTGCTTGATCCTGTATTCAGTGATCATGCCTCCCCGGTATCCTTTGCTGTCCCTGCGTTCAAAGGCACCAATATTTATCAGGCCAGCGATATTCCGGATCTGGATGCTTTGCTGATCAGTCACGACCATTGGGATCATCTGGATTACCCCACGGTAATGGCGCTGAAAGATAAAACCGCGCGGGTGATTACGGCGTTGGGCACGGGTGCCTATTTCCGCCATTGGGGTTTCAGTGCCGATAAGGTGCATGAAGGTGACTGGTATGATGTGTTCGAACTGGGCCAGAACACCCGGATACATCTGGTTCCGGCGCGCCATTATTCCGGCCGCCTGCTGAAACGCAATCAGACGTTGTGGACAGGTTTTGTCGTGGAAAGCCCACAGCAGCGGTTACTGTTTGGCGGTGACTCAGGCTACGGACCACATTTTGCGGAAATCGGGCAACGCTTCGGCCAGTTTGATTGGGTCACGCTGGACAGTGGCCAGTACGATAAACGCTGGGCCTATATTCATATGACACCGGAAGAGGCTCTGCAGGCTGCGGAGGATCTTAACGCCCGGCAGTTTATGCCCTGTCATATCGGCCGTTTCGCCCTGGCCAGACACGCCTGGGATGAACCTTTTCAGCGCGTTGCCACAGCCCGGAAAAAGCAGGATATTGAACTGCTGACACCAGAAATAGGTCAGCCGGTAATGCTTTCTGCAAGCTCGTCCCAATCCTTCACCGACTGGTGGAAAAACTGATTCAGTGCCTGAGGCACATAAAAAAGCAGCGCATCAGCACCAGCGAGTCCAGAGGACTATTTACGGAAATCTCTCTGCCTGTTTACAGGATTCACAACGAAGTTGAATTTCATGGCTCTGACTAAAATTCAGCGACAGATCTGTATTGGAGAACAGTATCAAGGAAGCCATTACTTCGCCTCTGGAGCGCCGAAATGAACGATGATATTACTGGTCCGCCGGGCATGGATGCCCGGCGAGCGGACAGCGACAGGGATGT
>CETQ01007727.1_pt1 | contig 25174 bp, 18 predicted proteins | sample 531261 | NCBI WGS metagenome assembly CETQ01 (sample SAMEA2622376, study PRJEB7988) | marine metagenome | biome: marine biome (ENVO:00000447); feature: surface water layer (ENVO:00002042); material: "saline water (ENVO:00002010), including plankton (ENVO:xxxxxxxx)" | depth 5 m
TTCCCCTGAAACGGCTTGTACACGTGAACCACGCATACCAACGCACGCACCAACCGGGTCTAAGCGTTTGTCATTAGTTTTAACCGCAATCTTTGCACGAGAACCTGGGTCACGCGCTGCAGATTTAATTTCTAGTGTCTCCTCCGCAATTTCTGGTACTTCCAGACGGAAAAGCTCAACTAGCATGTCTGGGTGCGTACGGCTAATAAATAGCTGTGCGCCACGTGCTTCTGGACGAATAACGTAAAGAAGGCCACGTACACGGTCGCCCGGACGGAAAGTTTCACGAGGAAGCATGTCATCGCGATAGATAACACCTTCAGCGTTGTTACCTAAGTCGATGATGATGTTGTCGCGGTTTACTTTCTTAACCGTACCTGTAACCAACTCACCTACTTTGTCTTCGTACTCAGCAATCATTTGCTGACGCTCAGCTTCACGTACTTTTTGTACAATCACTTGCTTTGCGGTCTGCGTAGTTATGCGGTCGAATTTAATAGATTCAATCTGTTCTTCCACATAATCGCCGAGTTGTATCTCTGGTTCGTCGATTTGTGCAGCAGAAATCGTAATTTCAGCAAATGGGTTTTCCTGTTCTTGATCATCAGGGATAACCAACCAGCGACGGAATGTATCAAAGTCACCAGACGTTCTGTCGATGCTTACACGAACTTCAATTTCGCCTTCGTTTTTCTTTTTTGTTGCACTAGCGATCGCAAACTCTAGCGCTTCAAAAATTTTCTCTCTAGGCACTTGTTTTTCATTTGAAACGGCTTCCGCCACTAACAAAATTTCTTTATTCATTTTCGCCTCTCTTTTGCTTTCGTCGATGAAAGCAGAGCTGTTCCGTTAATCGAACGTGGGAACAACGTTACCTTTTTCGATATTCGCCACAGCTAACTGGAACTGCTGGCCATCCACTTCAATACTTACGATGCCATTTTCGCACGCGAGTACTTTGCCTTTAAAATTACGTCTGTCATCCATTGGCATAGACAAACGAATTTGAACCACTTCACCCACAGACTCGATATAGTGCTTCTCTTTGAAAAGCGGTCTGTCCATACCCGGTGATGACACTTCCAAGTTGTATTCAGTGCTAATTGGATCTTCAACGTCCAAAATTGCGCTAACCTGATGACTTACATCTGCACAATCATCAACGGTAATACCGTTTTCATGATCAATAAAAACGCGAAGAATAGAATGTTTCCCCGCTCGTACAAACTCGATCCCAACCAACTCAAAACCCAGTGCTTCAACACCTGGCTCTAGCATTTCGGTTAGTTTCTCTTCAAGTTTTGCCAATGCAAACCTCCAAAAACGAAAAAAGGGCCTAAAGCCCACCTGTCATCACCCGGCTCAGCGAGGCTGACTCCAGGTTTTAATACAACAAAAAGCCCCGGACTAGCGGGGCTTTTATTAAAATTCTGAACCCATACCTGCCAACAAGGGCAGTTGCAAACCTATGGGTAAAACCACCGTTAGGTGATAGCTTGCTAATGATAAGTGCGTTACTTTCCTGTTCTGAGGGAGCCCACTCTCATCACTTAATAAGCACATTATACGTATAGCCGTCGCATTAAGCAACAGCCAATAGGCGCAGACACGGGAGGGTGTCGATTTTTTCTGTGCAAAATTCGGTCTGCATGAAAGTATTTTAATTGCGGTTTAGTCCAGCAGACTTAGTCTTCGTCTTTAAATGTCGCTTTAATATCAAGAATTTTAGGCATAATTTCTATCATCAAATCGACAAGTCTGGGTTCGAAATGCTTTCCCTTTTGGCTTTGAAGAAAATCGACCGTCTTTTCAATACTCCAGGCGTCTTTATAAGGACGTTTGCTGGTTAAGGCATCGAAAACATCAGCAATGGCACAAATACGTCCCTCAATGGGAATATCTTCACCCGCAAGCCCTTTAGGATAGCCTGACCCGTCCCATTTTTCGTGGTGGGTTAGCGAAACAGACTTTGCAACATTCAATAACAAAGAATCGCCGCAATCACCGATAATTTCCGCACCAATCTCTGGGTGATTTTTCATGGTGGCAAACTCTTCGTCTGTCAGCTTCCCTGGTTTCAACATTATACTATCAGCAATACCAATTTTGCCGATGTCGTGCATCGGTGCAGCATGAAGCAGAATTTCAGCCTGTTTATCTGTAAGTCCATAGGCAAGCGCAAGCTCTTTCGAATAATGGCTCATGCGCATGACATGCATGCCCGTCTCATTGTCTTTATATTCCGCCGCTCTACCTAAACGCTGTACAACTTGTAAACGGCTATCAAGTAGCTCGTCAGCTTGCACCAAACTGAGGTGGGTTTTAACCCGCGCTCTTACGATGACCGGAGATATAGGCTTAGTAATGTAGTCCACAGCGCCTGCTTCGAAGCCTTCCGTTTCTTCGTGCTCATCATTTAAGGCGGTTACAAATATAACGGGGATGTGCCTTGTGTCTGCTTGCTGTTTAAGCTGGCGGCATACTTCAAAACCCGTCAGCCCTGGCATCATAACGTCAAGTAATATCAAATTTGGCTGTCTAGTTTCAGTGAGCTTTAATGCTTCTTCGCCATTTCTCGCAAAAATAAGCTGATAATCATTAGCGAGAACTTGCTTTAAAACCCTTAGGTTTACTGGCTCATCGTCAACGAGTAATAAAGTAGGTTTTGTGATTTTAATGTTTAACATGCCGCGTCTCTTGACTACTTTAATTCTTGTATCAATGTAGAGATGCGCTCATGCGCCAACTCGAACTCGAAATCATCGATATCTAAGAGAATTTGAGTTATCTGTTCTTTGTGACTAGAACACCCAACCTCGCGTAAAAATGACAATTCATCTTCATCTACCATGTTTTGCTCTACACTATCGAGCATAGCCTCCAAATGACTCAGGAGCAATGCATTATCGATACTTTCATTAATGGCATTTTCGGCATACAGTGGTGATTTGCCAAGCATCAACTCGATTTTATCTAAGGCATCACGAAGACGGTTAACGTCTTCAATATTCACTATCGATTTTAAAGCCTGCGCTTCAATTTCTCTGGTGGTATGGTAAAAAGTGGTTAAACAGAGGTTACCTGACGTTCCTTTCAATCCGTGGGACAGCGTAGCGACAGCTTTGTAATCTTCACGAATAGCCGCTCCCATTAGCTCATCTATCTTATCTCTGCATGTTGATGAGAATTTATCAACTTCTTGTAAGATGGCTTCTTCACTTCCCCACAAATCCACCGCTTTTTTCAAATCCAATACATTTTTATCGACTTTAAGCGATGATTCAGATGTGCCAATTACTGGATTTTCCTTGGCATTATCTATCACGTTTGTATCTATATTGAGTACGCTAGCCACCTCTTCCATCAGCTGTGCAAAATCGACTGGCTTGTTGGCAAAGCCTTCCATGCCTGCTTGCTGTGCAGCATGCTTATCTTGCACCAATACGCTAGCTGTCAGCGCAACAATGGGCGTAGGAGGTAAGCTATTTTCCTTTTCAAATTCTCGACGCTGTTTGGCTGCTTCCAAACCGTCTAGCTTGGGCATCTGTAAATCCATTAGCACAACATCATATGACTGTGATTGCATTTTCTCTAATGCAATCAAACCATCAGTTGCGGTATCTACATTATGACCAGCCCGCTTCAATAACAATGAAAGAAGCTCTAGATTTTGTTGGACGTCATCGACAACAAGTACATTTAATGTGGTTTCTATTCGCGTAGCTTTTGACGTTGTGTCACTCGAAATATGCTCATCTATTTCCACAACTTTCAGCGGAAGTCTAAATGTAAATGTTGTGCCTTTGCCTTTTTCACTGCGTGCGAAAATACTCCCGCCCATCAGTTCGACCAACTGCTTGGAAATAGTAGTGCCAAGCCCCGTGCCACCGTATTTTCTACTCATTGACGCATCGGCTTGCGAAAATGGATCGAATACGCGTTCCACTTGCTCTTGCGTCATGCCAATACCCGTATCTGACACATCAAAGTACACAAATTTATCGTCGCTTTTTACGTTAATTGTCACCTCACCTTCGTGGGTAAATTTAACGGCGTTACCAATAAGGTTGTTGAGTACCTGACGCATGCGCTCGGGTACGCCTCTATACCCATTAGCTACTGAATCGTCCACATTGAGTACAAGTCCAACTTTCTTGCGTTTAGCTTCTAACCAAAATGTAGAAATGACCAAATCTAACTCTTCGCGAATAAGAAAATCGCGATAATCCAAGTCGAGCTTTCCTTTATCTAGCTTAGCACTATCGAGGATGTCGTTAAGAAGGTGGAGTAATGAACGAGCAGAGCGATTAATGGTAGTAAGGTGGGATTTCTGCTCTTCCCGAAGCGACTCGCCTAACATCAAGTCACTAAAACCAATAATTGCATTCATTGGCGTTCTAATTTCGTGGCTCATATTCGCTAGAAAAGCAGTACGTGCGGCGGCGGCTAGTTCAGCTTTTTCCTTTGCTGCTTTTAGCTCATTTTCCATGACTTTTCTGTGCGTAATGTCAGATATGAAGCCGTCGACATACAGTACCATGCCTTCGTCATCTTTAACCTGAACGCCATGCTCTGTAACCCACTTAACTTCGCCAGATTTCGCAATAATTCTATATTCATGTGAAAATTCTCCTACCTCAGGTCTTATGGTAGAGAGACGTTCAGCATCCTCAGGATGGTAGAGATCAGCAAATGAGCGTTTCGGATTAGGTAAAGTAAAATCCTCCGGCGGGTAGCCAGTGACCTCTAATACAGCGTCACTGATAAATACCATAGGCCAGCCTGGCATATTCAAGCAGCGATACGCCATACCGGGAATATTTGAAATAAGGCTTCTAAACTTGGCCTCACTTTCACGCAAAGCATCTTCCATTTCTTTGCGTTTACGCAAATCAGAAGCAAACGCCACGAAAACAGGCTTCCCTTCAACTTTTGTATAACCTACCCCTACACTAACGGGTATTCTCTCGCCATCTTTACGTAAAACTTCAACTTCCCTGCCAGCGCCAATAATTTGTTCTGTTGGTACTACCCGCTGACTAAAAAAGTCATCACCGTATAAGTGGCGTCTCTCAGGCGTCACAATGTCGAGCGCGTGCATACCGATAATTTCTTGCTGAGTGTAACCATAGATACGCTCAACGGAGGGGTTAGCGGTTTTGATAATGCCTTTTTCATCTACCGTCAGAATGGCGTCGACCGCGGTATCGGTGATAGCACTTTGAATTCGCTCACTTTCAATGGCGCGTACCATTACATCGCGATATTTAAACAGAAGACTAATGCCCAATACCGTGGTAATTAATACCAACGTAACGATAGCAATCGAAATTGCTAGAAAAACAGCAATATCTGACGACTGGTTCGACGTTTCCATTCCTGGTGGCAATACAAATCTTGCTGCCGCCATCCCCGTATAGTGCATACCAGAAATAGCCAGTCCCATGACGATACTTGCAAGTAATACATGTTTTCCTAACAGCTTTTTACTTTTCGTAGCAGCTGTAATGCCGAATTTAATCCACAGCGAGAGCATGGCTAAACACACAGCTACCACAATAGAAAGGGCAAACATGCCAAGGTCATAACGAAGAAGAGGCGCCATCTCCATAGCGGCCATACCGCTGTAGTGCATTGTGCCGATGCCCGCCCCTACTAACACGCCACCCAACACTATCTCTGCAATGCTAATGCGAGTTTTTATTAAAAGATGAAGCGCCACCCACGCTGCCGCAACTCCTGGAATTGCAGATAGTCCGGTGACAAATGGGTCGTAGTTGACGGATAAGCACAAATCAAACGCGGTCATGCCTAAAAAGTGCATCGACCAAATGCCACCACCTAGCGCAATACTACCCGTGCCTAATAAGGTATTTCTTCTAATTTTGTCTTCTGTAATCGCGGCTTGTCTCGCTACATTGAACGCCATGAATGACGCAAATACCGCCACCAACAATGAGAGCACAACCAATGGGAAATGATAAGCACCTTCTATTAAAGTGGCGTGTTCGTCAAAAGTAAAAAAACGGGATATCATAACGCGGCCATACTACCTATTAATCTAATTTCTAATGGTGCGACAGCTATAACTTAGCACACTCACATATGAAGTGCGGTTATCAATTCGTAGCAATTAATTCAAGATTATCGTGTAAAACAAGAAGTCAAAGTGTTTTTTTGCTGAAAAGAAAAAACCCAGCAAAAGCTGGGTTTTTAAAGTGGTTGCGGGAGCAGGATTTGAACCTACGACCTTCGGGTTATGAGCCCGACGAGCTACCAGACTGCTCCATCCCGCGACTGTACGGTATAGCTTGCGATTGCAATGCTTTGTAATACTGGTTTTCAAATTGGTTGCGGGAGCAGGATTTGAACCTACGACCTTCGGGTTATGAGCCCGACGAGCTACCAGACTGCTCCATCCCGCGCTTGTACGGTAAAGCTTGCCTTTGCAATGCTTTGAAATTCTGGTTATTTTCTGTGGTTGCGGGAGCAGGATTTGAACCTACGACCTTCGGGTTATGAGCCCGACGAGCTACCAGACTGCTCCATCCCGCGCCAGAAAATTATTGTTGTAAGCGCTTCATTTAATGCCTCGCTTCAACGTGGTGCGTATTATACATAGGGACTTTCGCAACACAAGTACCAGCATGCGAAATATTTCATTTTTCTGACTGTTAGCGGTTTAATTGACCAACATGAACAAAGTTAATACGAATTAACCGATTTTCGGTTCCTATTTACACACGTTGATCCAAGCTATTTAAACTTTTCCATTTTTTCAGCCAACGAGAAATCTAATTCTGTTAGCCCACCAGCGTCGTGCGTAGTCAATGTTACCTCTACTTTATTATAAACATTGAACCACTCTGGATGATGTTTTAGCTTTTCCGCCCAAATCGCAATTTGAGACATCCACCCAAAAGCTCGGATAAAGCTCTTAAACATAAACGTCTTTTTGATAGTGTCTCCACTTTGCTCCCATAGTGTGTCATCGGAAACCAGTTCATTGAGCGCTTTCAATTTTTCGTTAATTTCATTATCAGACAGCTTCGTCGCCATTCTTATCTCCTTCAATCACTGATGATTACGTAAAAGTTTTACCTACTACGAGATACTTTAATCGATTGGTTTAACATTAGAAGAGACTGGAGACAAAATCACAAAGAGGAGTGGAGGCTAAGGTTTACAAAAAGCCACCCTTTAACTTCTATAGTCAAAGGGGGGCGATACTTCTACCTTATTAACAGATTAGAACTCGATAGCTAAGCGCGCATAGATTTGACGACCTCGTGGATCGTGAACCTTAGAGTCAAACCCGCTGTTAGTGAATAGCTGTGGAGGCTCTTCGTCGAACATGTTAATTGCGCCTAACGTCAATACATAACTTTGTTCTGTATCATATAAGCCACCTAAGTCGATGTTGTATTGAGCATCTACCGTCAAGTGACTATCCACTTCGTAATAGCCACCTGAACAACCACCCACGTTAGCATTACCGTCCGCGCAATTTTGATCATCGTCATACGATGAGATGTAGCGAAGGAAGATATTGGCTGCATGAATATCGTTTTGCCAAGCCAGCCCCAAGTTCGCACGTAATTCAGGTGAAGACACTCCAATGTTATTGAAGTTACGGCGTCCAGCACCATCAATGTTTCCTGCCTGTGGGTCCATCAAGTCATACTTAGTGATGTAGGTCGCATTCAACGTAGGTGTAAAGTTACCGAAGTCTGTCTCTATTTTATAACTGGTTACAAAATCAATACCCGATGTTTCCATAGAACTCGCGTTAACATATGTGTTATTTACTTGAAGAACAGGCCCAGTCAGCGGGTCTCCAGCCCGGATAACGCGGTCTGGGTTAGTCGGGTCTTCATTTAGTACCGCCTGCGCGTTCTCTTGAATGATCAGGTCTTCAAACTCGAAATTCCAATAATCAACTTCAACAGAAAAGTCTCTGAAAGGCTCGTATGAGAAGCCAATATTATAGGCTGTCGACTCTTCGGGTTTTAGCTCTTCATTACCCGATGTTCTAACAGCCACAAATGCCGTAGCACCTTGAACGGGGTCAATAAGCTGTTGCAACGACGTTGCGCCACCTTGTGCTAAGAACACTGTTGGCGCTCTAAACGACGTAGATATCGAGCCGCGAAGTGAAAACTCATCAGTCGCACGCCACGATATCGCTAACTTTGGATCCACCGTACTTCCAATGGTACCGCCGTAATCTTCATAACGAACCGCTAGTTGAACATCTAACTCGTCATTTATTGGTAATGCAAGTTCACCGAACGCTGCCCATACATCCTGGCTACCATCAATATCAGGGTTGCCGATAACGAATGTGAAACTGTCTTGGTTAGCAAGGTCATCGTAATCTTGGCTAAGCTGGTTTTCACGATATTGAACACCCAATGCTAACGCCGCAAAGCCACCGCCCATTTCGAACACATCAAACGATGTAATCGCTTCGAAAACTTCAAGGTCCGCTTTAGAGTCAATCACTTCGGTTCCCGTAAAGGAGCTAACCACATAATCAGAGTTAGGTGCCGTTGTGTAAGACGTTGCAAATGGATTGAAGAATTCGCAATCCCCTACCCCTGGCGTTCCAGCGATAGGATCACAATTAGAGCCACCTAGACCGTATAGCGCAAGCTGAAACTCGGTATTTAGTACGTCAGGAACCCTAAATACAAAATCGTTAACCGCACGTGTATAGCTTACTTCCCAGAACCCAGTATCTGTCACACCTTGTAAACTGGTGCTAAAGCGAAAGGTATCTGATTCGGTATTAGCTGGGTCACCAGGGAAGCCGTTACCTTCAGCGCGGCCGAAGAAAGCAACAGGCTGACCAAATGGATTCTGCGGATGGTAATCCGGAACAATTGGAGAGGTTAAAATTGGGAAGCTCGGTGCTCCACCACGTTCTGCACGGTTTCTCGCTAAACTGAATTCAGCCGACCATGTAATATCGTTATCGAACTCGTAGTCTGCACGTACATAAGCATTTGTTCGGCTCTCATCGGCAACATATGAATAGAATTTACCGAAATCAAAACCGCAAAAACCAATTTCTAAACCTGGCACTGTACCACTTGGCGCAAGTAAATCGGGTGCGCCACCAAACTCCTCACATCCGTAAGGGTCGATAATAGGCAGTGCCCCTGCACCTGGGATATTTAAGAAGAAAGAGCCTGGGTTACCCAGAGCACTTGTATCGTCTTGGGGACGACTTAGTCGTCTATCGCTGAGAAAAAGCGGCGAACGGTTGGTATAGCTTATCGCCGCTAGTACGCTTCCGTTATCTCCGGTTGCGCCCCATAAACCTTGTAAAATGTATTCTTTGTTGTCGCCATGCGCACCATCTTGATAGTCAAGGCTTACCATTGCTCCGTCATAATTGCGTTTGGTGATAAAGTTAACGACACCTGCAACGGCATCCGAACCATATAGAGCCGACGCACCATCTTTAACTACTTCCATACGATCAATGGCAATCATCGGTACAAGCGAACTGGTATCGACGAAGTTCAGGCCTTCGTTCGTTGGTTGCGCTGTAACGACCTGACGCTTATTGTTAAGTAAAACCAGAGTAGACGCTACGCCTAAACCACGAAGGTTAATATTCGACGTACCCGCTGTTGCGTTTTGCGTAAATGCATCCGGGTTGTTTTCAGCACCCGTGTTAATAGTGAGTGTTTGTGTAATATCCGCAATATTCTTTGCGCCAATCGCGTCGATAGCCACGCTATCTACCACGGCTAGTGGAGAAGGAGATTCGAAGTTTTCGCTACGGCGAACAAAACTACCGGTAACCAAAATGAGTTCTACGTCTTTCTTAGCTTCTTGCTCACTTTCAACGTCTGCTTCTTGGGCTGATGCGATATAAGGAGAGCAAAATAAAGCAGTACCGACCATTGCCGCCACTGCTGTCTTACGCGTTTTAAATTTCATAGTGTGATTCCAAATCTGGGCTTATCACTACCGGCATTACTACCCACACTTTCCGCTAGCGACAGGCTGTTCGATTTCGTGTTGTTATTGTCTGAGGCCATGAACAAATATTGACCTACGCAATTGATACTATGCTTGAATTTCACCTTTGTAAATTTATTGTGAATAATATGTTTACATTAATTTTACACATGGTCTGACCAGATATCCTTTAGGATAAATTGAAGCCTTTCCACCGAATTTAGCCATATCCCAATTGAGAATATGTTTCCCAATATGGGAAATTTATTCATTACGCTTGATTGATCGCGCACCTCAAAAATCAGGCATACCCTCTAACTTTCAATACGTTACAAGATTATTTTGAAAGGAATGATTCTTGAAATATCAGGAACACTTTATATGAAGGTGCACGAGGTCTATGGAGTTTCCAAAAATAGATGAGGTTTATAAATTACTCAGCGAAAAGCTAGAGTCTTGGGTAGAGGGCGGCATTACGCTTCTTCCTAACATTGTTGTCGCATTTTTTATTGCAATAGCCTTTGGCATTATCGCCAAAGTGATCGGCAACGTTGCTGGCAAGATTATGCGCAGAACGTTTGAGTCTCGACAAATTGCAAGCCTCCTCACCTCCATAATCAAATCTATCGTTTTAATAGCGGGAATTTTCATTGCGCTAGACTTTGTTGGCCTCAAAGGTACTGTTACTTCTTTACTTGCAGGCGCAGGTATCGTCGGGTTGGCCATTGGTTTTGCGTTTCAGGACATGACGGAAAACTTCATTGCCGGTGTGGCCATGGGAATTCGAAAACCCTTTGAAATTGGTGACGTCATTGAGGCAGAAGGTGTATTTGGTAACGTAAAGGAAATAAACCTTAGAAACACTTTAGTTGAAACCTTTTATGGTCAACTTGAAGTTATACCCAACAAGATTCTTTTCCGAAATATATTGACCAATTATTCATATCTTGGTTATCGAAGAATAGAGATCCCTGTCGGCATTTCTTATGCTGATGATATAGAAGAAGCCGCTAAAGTTATTACGGATGCTATGAATGAAAAAGATTATGTCATCAAAAAAGAAGAGACCGCGGTTTACGCAGAGTCTTTTGGCGATTCAAGTATCAACCTATTACTGTGGTTTTGGATTCGATATCCAGGAGAGCCTGGATTTATGGTCGTACGCCACGACGCGATCAGTACGGTAAAAACGGTATTAGAAGAAAACGATATTCTTATTCCTTTCCCTATCAGAACATTGGATTTCAATGCTAAAGGGGGAGATAAGCTTAATAGCATGCTTAAAAAGCAGGATGAGAGAAGCTCAAGTAAAGGTAATACAAATTCATCAACTGAGCAGTCTGATGTGAAAGCGGGTGATAATCCTGAGCAACCCGCAGAAGAATGAAACTAACGGAGATGCAAATGGAAATGTTAAATTCAAAAACACTTAAACACGCTTTTTTAGTTCTTATACTCGCAGCAAGCTTTGGGAGTTTAGGCGGTTGTGCAACGGTTGAAGGGGCCGGTAAAGATATTCAAAGTGCTGGAGAAGCCATTGAAGAAGGTGCCGAGGAAGCGTCTAACTAACTCGTTTCTGTCAACATCGGTCTTGCCGATAAAGTACGACTGTGTAGGTAAAAGCCTGACGATTGCTAAACTAGGCCCTGTTGACCTTTGCTATATATCAAAGGTCAACAAACGCCAGCATCTCAGGCTTTTTTATTTTGTGGCACCATGTTTTTGCAATACACGGTGCGACATATCAACTAGACGACGACGTAGCACACGCATCGTCATACGCATTTGGCAATATGCCGTACTAGTTTGTACAGCCACTTTTACTGCGTGAAACAACAATCTATCAAGGCTTAAGCACCGCGAGCATGAGAAAGCCACCTATTAGCGCTGGGTTCCCATTCGATTTAAGCAGGCAACTTGCCTCTACTTTATAAAGCTTCCCTTGCGCCTTTTCAGTGATTTCGACAAGTTTGAATCGGTATTTAACGGCATCATTACTTTTTACTGGTTCAAGAAAACGTAACTTATCAATGCCATAATTGATCATAGACGCGATACGTTCGTCTGGCGCAATCACTTCAGCAAATGCTTTAGGCATGAGACTGGCAGTCAAGAAGCCGTGAGCAATTGTTGTTTTAAAGGGACTTTCTTTTTCACAGCGCGCAGCATCTAAATGTATCCACTGGTGATCGCCGGTAGCGTCTGCAAACTGATTGATCATGTCCTGCGTAACCCTCAGCCATTCAGGTTGTTCAAGGGTATCTCCCACTGCTAAGTCTAAAAGTGTTTTCATTTTTCAGTCCAATCTCCATTTATTGACGATAAAACTACTATTATTACCTTGAATGTTTCAATTAACTTTTAATAATAGGTATTTATAAATATTCTTGTTACACTAACGTAAATTATTCGTAGATGCTATGTAGCATTGGATCACAGCTTTCGATTAAACGCACCGTGATACAAACTAGCGCCTCTTCATCTATTGGCTTTTTTCAGGGCACTCGCTCTTAAAGGATTAGTTATGAATCTCAATAGAATCGATTTGAACCTTTTTGCAGTATTCGACGCCATTTACACGGCAGGAAGCTTAACCAAGGCAGCAGATGTCTTATGCATTACTCAACCAGCGGTAAGTAACTCTTTAGCAAGGCTAAGAGAAATGCTTAACGACCCGCTGTTCGTTCGTACTGGCCACAGTATGACGCCTACCCCCGTAGCGCAAAATATTATTGTTCCAGCTCGACAAGCTTTAGCCTTACTACGCAGAAGCGTGCAAGAAAGTCATACATTCGACCCTCTCACAGCCGAGAAGTCCTTTAACTTTGCCAGCCGTGATTTGCTTGAAGTAAGCATTATGCCTCGACTCATTTCACGTTTGCAGAATTTGGCGCCAAATATTGGGTTGACCAATTACGAGATTCCTAGAAGCCAAGTTGTTTCGGCGATGGCATCGGGCACGTTGGACTTTTACTCAGATGCATCAACATTTACAGACCCTCATTTGTGTAAAGAAAAAATCGCCCAAGACAGACTTGTTGTGTTAGCACGTAAAAATCATCCTGCGCTCAAAAACGGGCTTAACTTAGATACCTTTCTACGATTAGGCCATATTAATGTGTCACAGCGTAAATCTGGTGTGGGTCCAATAGATATTGCGTTAGATAAAATGGGCAAAAGACGCAAGGAAGTTATGCGAGGTCAACATTTTCTAACCGTTCCAAGTACGATAGTAAAGACAGACCTAATCGCGTGCCTGCCGTATCACCTTGCTAAACATTACGATCTTGCGTTGTACGAGGTTCCTTTTGATTTACCGCCTGTAGAGTATTTCCTTTATTGGCATGTAAGCGCCGACCATGATCACGCTCATATGTGGATGCGTGAACAAATAATGGAAGTAGCGAGCAACTATAAACCTCACTAACGCCACTTCTCCAAACAGCGCTCGTTATGGGCGCTTTTTTGTCTCCATAAACTTATAAAACCACATACTTAAGTATCGCTTAGAACGTTTTCAAGATTTCATTTTTGTCGTTTAATCCTCCCGAACAAATAAACAATCTATAGAAGTACTTGAGGAATTAACCATGTTGAAAATTGTTAAAACTTCTCTTGTTATCGCAGCGACATTAGGTGTGTCGGGCGTAGCACAGGCTGATGTTAACGAAGCACTAGCGAATATTTGCACTATCGTTCAAGCGGACGATAAAGGCGAACTACGTAAGAAAATGCGTTCAGTCGAATCAGACTACCGCATGAAGCTTAAAGACTACTACTCAGCAATTAGCTGTGGCGGTAACAGCCTAATTCGTACAGCACTGCTAAACAATGCTTTAGAAGCTGGCGAGTTACTTGTTAAGAAAATGCCAAAAAGTGATTTAGAAGCACCTGAAGCTGATGGAAAAACACTTCAAGCTTGGGTTGCAGAAAACGGTCTGCAAGATAACCCAATTGCTGCGGTTATCAACGACCGCCTATAAAACAGTTTCACACCATGTGAACCAGTTCAACATGGTTGCAGAGAAATCTGCACTTTAGAAAGCGACCCTCGGGTCGCTTTTTTCTTTTGTATCAGTTGATAAAATTCAATGCATAAAAAAGGAGAGTATTCCCTACTCCCTGAGCCTTTAACGTTGCGATATCGTCATTTGTGGATGCAGGCGTTATTCTGTCTACATACATGGCTTCATATGCCCGATGAAAACCACCAACATCAATGTGAACAATACCCGTTTGAACGTTCTCCACATCATAAGCTGGATCTTTAATGAAGAAGGTGCGCTGATTAGTTGCGATATTAACGAGAGAGTAACGAGCTTTAAGTTGAAAGCAACGCCAGAAAAGCCTGTAGTGGGTGTTGCAGCGGGCGACAACAAACTGCACGCTATAAGAGGCGCTCTGCGATCGAAATTGCTCAATGGGCTCATCACGACAGAACGTACTGCCTCAGCACTGCTCACTTCTTAATTTCGTTCTTTTCTTATTAATACAATGCCTATTGCGTACATTTTTAATACGCATTAACTTCAACAAAAAGCAAAAAAACAGCATTAACGTTGTTTTTTTGCACTTTATTTGGCTATTTATTGATCTTCGATTGCAATTCAACTTAGTTTGCCTGCGCCCTTTAATACTAAAGGCTACAGCGCATTTCATACCTCTTACATCTTTAGTCTAACGTATTATTCGATATACCTTGTTATTTGAATGAATGTTTTTCATTCGACCTGATTGTTTTTTAATTAATCCCGAACAGACAAACCGATTAATTAAACAAATATAACGAAGGAAATTTAACCATGTTGAAAATCGTTAAAACTTCTCTAGTCATCGCAGCATCAACATTAGCTTTTTCAAACGCAGCACAAGCAAATGACGTAAACGAGGCACTAGCAAACATCTGTACTATTGTTCAGGCTGACGACAAAGGCGAATTGCGTAAGAAGATGCGTCGCGTACAGTCTGACTTCAAATTAAAGTTACGTGATTATTACTCAGGTGTTTCATGCGGTGGTCAAAGCCTTATCCGCACGGCCTTAACGAACAACGCAGTTGAGGTAGGTACACTGCTTGTTAAGAAAATGCCAAGCAAAGACCTTTCTGAGCCCGAATCAGACGGCAAAACACTTCAAGCGTGGATAGCAGAGCAAGGCTTACAGAGCTCGCCAATTTCTGCTGAGCTTAACGATAGAATCTAAGCACTAATTCACATAGCCATGTGAGTCGATTCAACATGGTTGCAGCGTCAGCTGCAATGAAAGGCCCCGCTACGGGGCCTTTTTACTTTCTGTCTCTTTAAATTTTCACGTTCTTCAACCCAGTGACTTAGGTAATCAAGCTGCGGTATGCGTGAGCTCGTAACGCAAGCTCCCCCTTTAGGTATGGTTTGACATACCATGTTATTTTACAACATGTTTTTCAAATAGTTAGATTCGGGTTTAATGCATCTCAACGAACGAACACAATCTTAATAACAACAACCGAAGGAATTTAACCATGTTGAAAATCGTTAAAACTTCTCTAGTAATTGCAGCATCAACTTTAGCTTTTTCTAACGCAGCTCAGGCTAATGACATCAACGAAGCACTTGCAAACATTTGCACAATTGTTCAAGCAGATGACAAGGGCGAACTACGTAAGAAAATGCGTAGCGTTCAATCGGACTACAAACTTAAGCTTCGCGATTACTACTCTGGCATTTCTTGTAACGGCCAAAGCCTAATTCGCACTGCTCTTACTAGCAATGCGGTTGAAGTAGGTACTCTACTGGTTAAGAAAATGCCAAGCAAAGACTTAGCAGAGCCTGAGTCAGACGGTAAGACACTTCAAGCGTGGATTGCTGAACAAGGTCTTCAAAGCTCTCCTATTTCAACAGAGCTTAACGGCAGAATCTAATATAACTAATTAATCACACCATGTGATGTAACGATTCAACATGGTAGCGGCAGGACGCCGCACTGGAGGCCCCTTTTAGGGGCCTCACCCCTTTCTAGAACCCTATAAAATTTATCACTTCTTTTTGTACCCATTCAGGTTTTTCCCTGTGTAACCAGTGCGACGCGTTCGGGATAAATAATGAAGGCTGGCTCCCTCAACATTCACGTACTTTGACATAACCACTGTGCTCACTTCCTCTATGTTATTTTTAAGAAACAAAAAAGCCGAGCAAAATAACGTATCCAAATGATTATTTGGTTAAATCATTTTCTCGGCTACATTATTTTCTCGGCCTTTCGTACGTCTTTTAATTACGCACGTGTATTACTTTTATGTCGTTACTCGATAGCGAACATACTCTCTGGCATAGACATCAAGTTGTCTGCGCCTGATTGCATTGCCGAAACCAGTGAGCGAGTACGGGTTAACAAACGGTCAAAGTAGAAGCCCGTTGTTAAGATTTTACTCTTATAAAACTCGGTTTCGGTGCTACCTGCATCAAGCTGTTCTTGTGCTTTCACTGCCATTTTTAGCCAGAAGTAAGCAACGGTAACGTAACCTGAATACATTAAGTAATCGACAGACGCTGCACCAATTTCATCTGGGTTCGATGCTGCTGCCTTACCGATATCCATAGTGATCTGCTGCCACTCGTCAAGATGAGAGTTTAGCGCGTTAGTCCAAGCACTAAACTGAGCGTTATCGCGCAATGAATTACAGTAGTCGCGCACTTCTTGAACAAACACATTAAGCAATTCGCCATTAGAGCCCATTACTTTACGACCTAATAGGTCAACGGCTTGAATACCTGTAGTACCTTCATACATGGTGCAGATACGGGTATCGCGAGCTAGCTGCTCCATACCCCATTCTTTGATAAAGCCGTGGCCGCCATAAACCTGCATACCGTAACTCGTGGCTTCTTGCGCGGTTTCAGTTAAAAAGGCTTTTACGATAGGCGTCAAGAATGCAAGTTTTGCATCCGCAAGTTGCTTCTCAGCCTCGTCGCTACCATACAAAGTAACGTCAACTAACTGCATACAGTAAGCGGCAAGCGCTCGGTTGCCTTCCGCGAACGCTTTCTGCGTTAACAGCATACGACGTACATCAGGGTGCACAATAATAGGATCAGCTGGGCCATCAGGATTTTTACGCCCTGTTAATGAACGGAACTGAATGCGGTCTTTTGCATAGCGAAGCGCACCTTGGAGTGCTGCTTCAGATGATGCCAAGCCTTCAAGACCAGTGCCAATACGTGCGGTATTCATGAACGTAAACATGCAGTTTAGGCCGCGGTTTGGTGGCCCAATCAAATAACCTTTTGCACCATCAAAGTTGATCACACAGGTTGCGCTGGCTTTGATACCCATTTTATGTTCAATGCTTCCGCAGCCTACTGCGTTTCTATCTTGCTTTTCGCCATCTTCAGATACGTTAAATTTAGGTACAACAAATAGTGAAATACCTTTGGTCCCCTCTGGCGCATCTGGCAATCGAGCTAACACAATGTGTACGATATTTTCAGACAAGTCGTGTTCACCTGCCGAAATAAAAATCTTCGTTCCTGTTAAGCTGTAGGTACCATCTTCTTGAGGCTCCGCGCGACATTTCAACATGCCAAGGTCTGAACCGCAGTGTGCCTCGGTCAAACACATAGTACCTGTCCACTCACCGCTAACCAGTTTTTCAAGGAACATTTTTTGTAGCAATTCAGAGCCATGGGCTTTTATTGTTGCCATACAGCCCTGGCTTAGACCTGGGTACATCGCCCAAGAATGGTTTGCGCCTGAGAACCACTCAGCAATGATAGATGACAATGAATATGGTAGTGCCTGACCGCCAAATTCCTCAGGGTGAGACATTCCTGGCCATCCGCCCTCAACATACGTTTGATAAGCTTCTTTAAAACCTTTAGGCGTTGTTACTTCACCATCAACCCACTTACACCCTTCTTCATCACCTGATGCATTGATGGGCGCCAGTACGTTCTCTGAAAACTTTGCAGCTTCAGCGAAAATCGCCGACACCAAGTCTTCTGATGCTTCGTCGAAACCTAGCTTTTGATAGTGATTTTGATAATTTAGTAGCTCATGTGTTACAAACATGGCGTCACGTTGTGGAGCTTTATAACCTTCCATACCCAATACCTATATTACTTCAAATAGACCAGCAGCGCCCATGCCGCCACCGATACACATGGTGCAAACAACATATTTCGCACCGCGTCGTTTACCTTCGATGAGTGCATGACCCACCATGCGAGCACCGCTCATGCCGTATGGGTGACCAATAGAAATGGCACCGCCGTTTACGTTTAATAATTCGTCTGGAATGCCTAACTTATCGCGGCAATAAAGTACCTGTACCGCAAACGCTTCGTTAAGCTCCCATAGACCGATATCGTCCATGGTCAATCCATGCTGCCTCAATAGCTTAGGAATGGCGAACACTGGGCCAATTCCCATTTCATCTGGCTCACAGCCTGCCACTGCAATACCGCGATAAATACCAAGAGGTTGAGCATTGCCTTTTGCCGCTGAGTGCTCATCCATAATCACTGTCGCGCTGGCTCCATCAGAAAGCTGGCTTGCATTACCTGCGGTAATACAACCACCTTCTATCACTGGGTTAAGCGCTTTAAGCCCCTCTAGCGTTGTTTCTGGGCGATTTCCTTCGTCTTTCGACAAGGTCACTTCACGCTCAGAGGTTTCACCTGTTTCTTTATTAAATAAGGCTTGCGTTGCTGTGATAGGTACAATCTCATCATCAAACTTGCCCGCTTCTTGAGCCGCTGCTGTGCGCATTTGGCTTTGGTAACCGTATTCGTCTTGTACGTCACGGCTAATGTTGTAGCGCTTACCCACCACTTCCGCAGTTTGAAGCATTGGCATATAAATATCTTTGTGCTTAGCAACCAGTGCAGGGTCTACTGCACGAAACATATTCATATTTTTGTTTTGCACTAAAGAGATAGAATCTAAGCCACCCGCAACCATAATGTTGGTATCGCCTGTACGAATTGAATTCGCTGCGGTAGCAATGGCATACATGCCAGAACTGCATTGGCGGTCGAGTGTCATGCCCGCTACGGTGACCGGTAAACCACCCGCTAAACCAGCCAAGCGGCCAATATTCATGCCGCCACTGCCTTGGGTTAACGCTGCGCCCATTACCACGTCGTCGACACTGGCAGGGTCGATCCCTGCGCGTGCTACTGCGTTTTGAATAGCATGGCTACCTAATGAAGGGGCTGGTAAATTGTTCAGTGCACCTTTATAAGCGCGCCCGATTGGCGTACGTGCTGTACTTACGATAACTGCATCGCGCATTTTCATATTCCTTTCAGTTGGGCTGAAAGTTCAGCCAAAGTTTAGCTAGGCCTATGTGCTTCCTCTCGAAGTTACCTAGCTTTACCAAATTCGGATGTCGGGTAACGAGAGCTATCGCTAGCTCTCACCGTCGATTAACTCTCGCTAACGAGAGCTTTGTCTACTTCGCTTTATAGCTTTTAAACGTGCCGCCGCTTTGGGCCAATTTCACCAACAAATCACTTGGTTCAAGCCACATCTTTCCGTAATCACCCAATTGATCACGATAGGTAGTCAGCTTATCTAAAATAGTGCCTAGCCCTACTTCGTCGGCATATTGCATAGGGCCGCCGCGATACACAGGGAAGCCATAACCGTAAACATAAATCACATCGATATCGCTAGATTTAGCTGCAATGCCTTCTTCTAAGATGGCAGCACCTTCGTTGATCAATGAGTACATGACGCGTACTAGAATTTCCTCATCGCTAATGTCTGAACGCTGAACCACGCCTAAACGTTCTGCTTCTTGCTTGGCAATTTCTAGTACTTCTGGATCTGGGACAGGAACTCGACTCCCAGGTTCATAGTTGTAAGCTCCGCGTCCGGTTTTGAGTCCGTTGCGCCCCTTTTCTACCAAGCGATCTGCCACTGCACCGTAAGCGGGGTCGTGTGCAATGTGCTCTTGTCGAGACTGTCGTACATAGTAACCAATATCTAATCCAGCCATATCACCCATAGTGAACGGCCCCATTGGCATGCCAAACTCGGTTAAAACACGATCAACTTGCTCAGGTGTTGCTCCTTCAAGCAGTAAGCGGTTAGCTTCACGGCCATAAGGCTCAATCATGCGGTTACCTACGAATCCGAAGCAAACGCCTACCAACACCGCTACTTTCTTGATGCGTTTAGCCATCTTCATGCAGGTTTTAATGACTTCAGCAGATGTCTTCTCTGCTTTAACCACTTCTAGCAGTCTCATCACATTCGCTGGCGAGAAGAAGTGAAGACCAATTACATCTTCAGGACGGGATGTGGCTGTCGCTATTTCGTCTATATCCAGTGTTGACGTATTTGAAGCCAAAATGGCGCCTGGCTTACACACTTTATCCAGCGTCGAGAATACGGTTTTCTTTACTTCCATCTTCTCGAAAACGGCTTCGATGACGAGATCAACATCAGCTAAGTCGTCATACGACGTAGTACCTGAAAGCAGTGCCATGCGGCTCTCTACCTGCTCTTGGGTTAACTTGCCTTTTTTCGCTGAGTTTTCGTAGTTCTTTCTAATAAGCGCTAATCCCTTCTCTAGCGCTTCTTCTTTGAGCTCAAGCATTGTGACTGGAATGCCGGCATTGGCGAAGTTCATAGCGATACCACCGCCCATTGTTCCGGCGCCGATAATCGCAACTTTATCAATGTTGCGCTCAGGAGTATTTTTGTCGAAATCGCTCACATGACCTGCTGCGCGTTCAGCAAAAAAGAAATGCTGCTGGGCACGCGCCTGTGGCGTATTCATACACTCCATGAAAAGCTTGCCTTCATTTTTAAGGCCATCTTCAAAAGCGAGCGTGTAAGCGCCGCGTACCGCTTCGATACATTTTAATGGAGCAAAGAAACCACGAGTCGCTTTTTTAGTTTGTGCAGTTACTGCATCAAACACCGCCTGCGTTTCGTCAGACATGGACAGCGTGATATCACTGGTGCGTTTAATCGCTTTATCTGGCGTTAATGCTTGTAAATACGCTTTTGTATCTTCAAGTAAATGCTCAGGCTTATCAGAAATTTTGTCGAAGACACCTGGAAGTTTGACCACCGACGTAGGCTTGCCTGTTACGATCATTTCTAACGATGTTTGTGCGTCGGCTAAACGAGGAAGGCGCTGAGTACCGCCTGCGCCCGGTAATATGCCTAGATTTACCTCTGGAAGACCCACCTTATTGTCGGCAAAGGTGATGCGATGATGGCAAGCTAACGCCACTTCTAAGCCACCGCCGAATGCTGGTCCAGGGAGAACAGCAACAACCGGCTTAGACGCATTTTCAATCTTGTCTAGTACCTCAGGCAGCATGGGAGACAAATCGCCACCAGAGAATTCGCTGATGTCAGCTCCACCCGAAAAAATAGGTAGTGAAGAAGTAATAACAATGGCACGTACGCTGTCGTCATCTAGTGCATTGTTTATGCCTTCTATCAACCCTACTCTGATAGCGCGTGACAGCGCATTAACGGGCGCACTTTGCATTGTCAGCGTGGCAACACCCTGTTGTACTGCATATTCTACGGCTTTATTTTCCATCTCAGTCATAACCATGTCCTGTTTATCACGTTAACTGAATGTTATTGCAGTGTTGTCAATCATCCAAGTTTATTGGTGTTATAGACATTTATCATAATATTTAATATTGACCGCCAGCCCCTTTGTGAATTCATTTCTCTGCGCAGAGCCTGTCCTACCTTGCCTAAGGTTTATTTGACAGAAAATAAAACCGGTGTTTTTGTTAATCAGGCAACACTTGTAATTACATTTTATTTACAAAAGGATGATTGGCTATGCAAGTGCTTAAAACACCGGAAAGCGCCTTCGACACGATCACTGACTTTCCCTACTCCCCCTGTTTCACTGAAGTAACAGACACAGTAAGCAGTGAAATAACAATGGCCCATTATCAATGTGGACCGAAAGATGGACATACCGTGCTATTAATACACGGCGAACCGACGTGGGCTTATTTATACCGCAAGATGATGCCTATATTGGCTGATGCGGGATTCAATGTCATCGCGCCGGATCTCATTGGTTTTGGGCGCTCAGATAAACCAGTAAGAAAGGAGGACTACTCCTACGCTCGTCATGTGATATGGCTAAAAGACTGGTTTTCACAGGCTACTAAAGGCCCCGTTACACTATTTTGTCAAGACTGGGGAGGTCTACTAGGCCTGCGACTTGTCGCCGATATGCCTGAGCGTTTTTCGGGTGTAATGGTGTCTAATACCGGTTTGCCCACTGGCGACCACCCGCCAAGTGATGCTTTCATCAAATGGCGCCGATTCTCACAGGATGTCGCCGTATTTCCCACATCTACGATCATTCAAAACGCCACAACCACCGTTCTAGATGAGGCGACGCTTGCTGCTTACGACGCCCCTTTTCCAGACGAAAGCTTTAAAGCAGGTGCACGTATGTTCCCTATTCTTGTTCCTACAAGCCCAGACAATGCTGAGGCACAGGCGAATAGACAGGCATGGGAAAAGCTAAAGCAATATAACAAACCTTTTGTTACGGCTTTCGGTGATAGCGACCCTGTCACTAAAGGTGGCGATAAGGTATTTCAAAAGCTCGTTCCTGGTAGCAGCGGTATGGCTCATACCCTTGTAGAAAACGGTGGTCACTTTATCCAGGAAGATCAAGGGGAAATGCTAGCCAAATTACTCATTCAATTTATAAACCAAACGCAGCTGAAATAGCCACGTTTCAAAAAACATTAAACAGCTACTAATAGGAGATTACCATGGATGCTCTACTCGACTTTTCAGGGCAAGTTGTATTAATTACCGGCGCAGGCAGTGGTTTTGGCCGCTTGTTATCGCTAGGTCTTGCTAACCGAGGAGCAAAACTCGTTCTTTCAGACATTAACGAAACCGCCCTTGAGGAAACGAAAAAGGATGTAAAAGCACTCACTGATGTCGTGGTGCTAGCGGGTAATATTGCTAGCGAGTCGCTAAATAAGGCACTGGTTGAAACAGCCATTGAAACCTTTAGCAAACTGGATATAGCCGTAAATAATGCAGGCATAGCGCATAACCCTGCACCAATTCATCAAATGACAGAGGAAATCATGGACTCGCAGTTCGCTGTGAATGTAAAAGGCGTTATGTTTGGAATGAAGTACCAAATACCCGTTATGCTTGCACAAAAACAAGGGCACGTTTTAAATGTAAGCTCACTTGCGGGACTAGGTGGAGCCCCCAAGGGCGGTGCTTATGCTGCAGCAAAACACGCGGTTTCGGGGATAACCCGCACAGCCGCGGTGGAATACGGCCGAAAGAATGTTCGCGTTAATGCAATTTGCCCATTCTATAGTCCTACCAATATTTTGAACGTAGACGGGTACAACACCCCTGAAGCGCGCGAGCAACTAGGCATGGGAAGTCCTATGAAACGTCTAGGCGAACCGCAAGAAATCGTTAACACCATGATGCTGATGCTTTCCCCTGGCAACTCTTACATGAACGGGCAAACCATAGCAGTAGATGGTGGTGTTACAGCGTGGTAATTTTTATCTCGCAGTTTCGAAATACATGCAAAGGTATTTTTTGACATACCTTTGTATGACTCATCATGTTTCTCTTTCGTTCTACTTTAGGTGTAATGAAGAGGAACAAACAAAATCGATGAATGAGGCGAGTGCAACCGCCTCTGCAATCGACCCCCCATCAAGTAAAACCCAATAATTTTATTTAGCGATTAAGTTGAACAAAAAGAGAAAAATGTGATGAAAAAGCCAAGTAAAAACATTTTTTTAGCTACTACACTTTGTATAACCTATTCGTTGATTAACGTTAGTATTGCGCAAGAAGCCCAATCTACGCTTGTAAATATGAAGGAAGTGCCTTCTTCCCAACTATTAAAGAAGCAACGTCAAAATAAACCGCTAGCACTAAGCACAGTAAAGCGCGGTACTGATGTTTCGCTTCAAACCACCAAACAATCCAAAAGCCAATACCTTATTCATAGCGCACTGCCAAGTCACCGCTTCAGCGCTAAGTAATTTTTAGGCGAGTACTCGTCTATCAGGTTAATCCTTTATTTAAAGCCATTCTTTGCGTTTACTATTCTTTTTTACTCTATCGCACACGCAGCAATAGTATTCTACGAATCAAATATTTATACCAATCAGCATAGACAAGTGCTAACCGACGACATAGCACTTTTGAAAAAGTAGTGCCCTCGTAACGACATTAGCGACATATGAGTTAATTATACTAATTGTGAATAGCGCGACACCTATTTGAAAACTATCTTCAAGATTACCACAGGTAGAAGAAGTCACAGGAAAGAGGTGAACATGCTTTTAAAACCAAAACACATCGCGTTATTGTTCACGCTGGCAATTGCAGTATCTGCAATGGGATAAGCACGAAGGCGTTTCAACATGGAAACGCCCTTCGAAAGCGATCTTAGGTCGCAGTTTTTCTTGCTAGACGTGACGTAGGATTCTTTAGGTTAACGTTTAAAAAACTCAAAGCTTAGCGGATACACCCACAACTCCCCTTTGTTCGCTTTGACTGCTGCCACAATAGCAAAGACGATGTTCATTAATCCAAGAGCGATGAAGCCTAGCGCTCCTATGATAATCAGCGTCAAGACAAAACAAATAACAGAGTAAATGAGCAAGCTTATTAACCAATTCGCTGTCACCCTGCCGTGCTGATTGATGTCTTCGTTTTGATCTTTGTGAGCAATCCATAGCACGATAGGCAATATGATACCTAAGCCAGGTATAATGAAACTGGATAACTGAGAAACATGAATGAGTGTACAGTAGCTTCGAGCGTTCAAGCCCCAGTAGAGTGGTTCTTCCGTTGACATAATGGTCCTTTTTATTGCGTTGGTTTGATTTGATAAATATAGGCGTTTTCAGTGTGACCGGCATCAAGCTTAACAGGAACTATGACCCGCTCATATTGCTCACTTTCAAACTCATCCAGCATGGTCCAGTTTTCGGCAAGTTGAGAAGACGTTAGCATCATGCCCTTCACCTCTTCTTTTGCTTTAGTTAGATCAGAAATAACAATTCCTGGAAACCCCATAGCTGCTCCCCACCCTTGTTGAACTAAGTGCCCTTCTACCGTACCAGACTGCCACGGGCCATCAATATGAGCGACGATATGGTGATTTGGGCAATTAGGAGCAAGGCTTCCGTAGATAAACAACCTTTCTAAATCAGGTG
>CETQ01032074.1_pt1 | contig 25151 bp, 35 predicted proteins | sample 531261 | NCBI WGS metagenome assembly CETQ01 (sample SAMEA2622376, study PRJEB7988) | marine metagenome | biome: marine biome (ENVO:00000447); feature: surface water layer (ENVO:00002042); material: "saline water (ENVO:00002010), including plankton (ENVO:xxxxxxxx)" | depth 5 m
TAAATTCATGCTTTTCAAGAAATGCCTTATATACGAAATTGTCAATAAATTTAATTATTTTAATTTATAAAAAATATGTTTTTTTAGGTTAGATTTTAAGTATGAGGATATTTATTACAGATATGTATATAAATGCTCAAAACATGACAGAGCACTCTGTCGATGAGATTCTGCATCATAAAAATCACAAAAACCAATCACGCGAATTTATTCTTGATAAACTTCGGCGAAAATCATGCTTTTTTTTTAAAAATATATCTAAAACTTCCCTTATTATTTGAGTAAATTTTCTAAGTTCCTGTTAAAATCTTAATGTTTTTATTAATGAGAATATAGGATATATTTTATTTATGTTTGATTATGCGGGATATATATTTTGGGCTTATTTTTCAGTGCTTATACCTATGGGACTAACAGTATTTCTTCTGTTTTATAGAGGTATGCAAATAAAGAAAGACATTAAAAATTCTTAAAAAAATCCAATGAAAAAAAGATCTATCAGAATTTACTATGTTTCATTTTTACTGGTAATACTTGGCGCAGTCTTATTTTTGTTTGTAAAAACGTTTAATGACAATTTGTTGTATTATCGTAGTCCAACACAACTTGTAAATGGGAATTTTCCAGAAAACTATATATTTAGAATAGGCGGTATGGTGGAGGCAGGTTCTCTTGAGAGAATTAAAGGCACTAAGAAAGTAATATTTTATGTTACTGATTTTGATAATAAAATTCTTGTTAAATATGATGGCATTTTACCCGATTTATTTAGAGAAGGCCAAGGCGTAGTCATAAGAGGAAGTATTGAGGAAGATTATTTTTTAGCACAAGAAGTCTTAGCAAAACATGATGAGACATATATGCCACCTGAAGTGGAAGAGTCATTAGGGCTAAGTAAGGATAGTATTAATAAAACAACACACAGTATGCAGCCATGATAATAGATATAGGATATATTGGTTACTTTTTATTGTTATTAGGGTTGCTAAATTGTTTACTACTATTAACTCCAAAGCTTACAACAGGAATTAATATTTCTGAGGAAATAATTTTATCTGCTAGTCGATTACATTTCCCCATATTATTAATATCATTTATTTGTCTTATAGTAACTTTCATAGGCGAAGATTATTCTTTGGATTATGTTGCAAAGAATTCAAACTCTAGCTTACCAATAGTGTATAAAATATCAGCAGCTTGGGCGGGACATGAAGGCTCAATGTTACTCTGGTGTGTGGTATCAAGTTTCTGGATGTTTCTAGCAAGTATTTATAGTAAAGATTTACCACATTCGTTAAGAATTAATTTCTTAGCAATAATGGGACTTCTTAATCTTGGTTTTTTATTATTTGTTGTTGCAACTTCAAACCCATTTGACAGAAATATGACTGTGCCAATTGACGGAGGAGATTTAAATCCCTTACTTCAAGATTTCGGTTTAATAATTCATCCACCTATGCTGTATATGGGATATGTTGGTCTATCAGTTGTTTTTTCGTTTGCCATCGCATGCTGTTTTGAAAGTGAATTTAAAAAAGAATGGGCTCAATGGATTAGACCTTGGGTTTTAGGAGCGTGGGCTTTTTTAACTCTTGGTATTGCTCTTGGAAGCTGGTGGGCATACTACGAACTTGGCTGGGGCGGATGGTGGTTTTGGGATCCAGTCGAAAATGCTTCTTTCATGCCATGGTTGATGTCAACAGCCCTGATTCATTCAGTGATAGCTACAGGTGAGAAAGGTATATTTAAGAGCTGGACCATTCTTTTATCTATCTTCACCTTTTCCCTTAGCTTGCTTGGAACTTTCTTGGTTAGATCTGGAATATTAATATCCGTTCATTCTTTTGCGAGTGATCCATCTAGAGGAATATTTATTTTATTGATGTTGTTTATTTTAATTGGAGGCGGTTTACTTGCATATGGTATTAATTCAAAAAAGTTTATTGATGATAATGAAGTTAAATTATTTTCTAAAGAAGGATTTTTCCTATTAAATAACATTCTTTTAATTACATCTACTTTTACAATTTTGTTAGGAACAATGTATCCATTATTTTTAGATGTTTTAGGATTTGAAAAAATTTCTGTAGGCGTTCCATATTATAATGCAGTTTTCATTCCACTTATGATTCCTTTAATGTTACTAGTTGGGTATGTGCCTATACTTTTATCTAGATCTGCAAAATACCAACAATTGACGCAGTTAATGATAATATTCTTCATAAGCATAATCTTATCTTTTATTTTTTCTACGCAGTCTATTCTTTTTTTTATAGGAATATTTTCTGCAGTGTGGATAATAGTGAACATTGTTTCTGATTTATTATTAACTTATAAAAACTCAATAAAACTTAAAAATAGATTGGGAATGTATTTTGCTCATTTCGGATTAGCAATATTTATCTTGGGCGCAAGCGTGTCAGAAAATAATAAGATAGAAAAAGAATTAGTTTTAGAGCTTGGTGAGACAACTAAAATAGGTTCATTTGAATATAAACTTGAAAGATTAGATGAATCTAAAGCTATGAACTATGATGCAATAATAGCCACTGTTCTAGTAAGTAAGAATCAAAAATTTATTACTGAAATTAATCCTGAAAAAAGGTTATATCATTCAAGTGACTCACCTATGACTGAAGCAGGCATTCATGCAAGATTAGATAGAGATTTATATGTCTCATTAGGTAACATGATAGATGATAATAAATGGTCCATTCGAATTTATGACAAACCCCTGATAAGGTTTATATGGATTGGTACCATATTTATGGTTATAGGCTCAATATTAAGTATCAGGTTAAGAAAGAAAGTATCTTCATGAACAAAAGCTCAATTTTTTTTACAATAACTTTTCTGTCAATTAGCTTGTTTCTTCTTAAAGGCTTATATAATGATCCAAAGAAAATAGAATCACCATTAATTGGAAAAGAGTTTCCTTTATTTAACCTAAATGATTTATACATGAATGTTTCTCACAGTAATGATAGTTTTTTAGATAAAAAAACAATAATAAATGTGTGGGCGAGTTGGTGTCTTGAGTGCGAAAGAGAGCATGCTCACCTAATTAATCTCTCTAAAAATAAAGAATATGATCTTATAGGCATAAATTATAAGGATGAAGTTGATGATGCAAAAGGATGGTTAAATATGAGAGGAAACCCATATCGAATTATTATTAGAGATTACAGCGGAGATTTGTCCTTAAACCTTGGTGTATATGGAGTGCCAGAAACCTATATTATTGATAAAAATCATATTATTTTATATAAACATATCGGAGCTATTAATTCTGATATTATTAAATATGAAATGATGCCTATCCTAGATAAAGACGAATGAAAAATATAATTTTTATATTTTGTTTAATATTCTCTATAAATTCACTTTCATCAGATATTGAAAATCAGTATAAAATACTCATTGAGGAGTTAAGATGCATGGTTTGTCAAAATCAAAATTTAGCAGAATCGGAGGCTCCACTTGCAATTGATATGAAGCAGAAAATAAGAGAAATGCTTGAGTCGGGGAAAAGTGAAAATGAAATTAAAACATTCCTCTCAGAGAGATATAGTTCTTATATATTGTATGAACCTCCTGTCAATATGCAAAATATTATTTTATGGTTTGGCCCATTAGTATTTATAATGGCTTTAAGTTATTTTCTCATAAGGCGCTATGTTAAATGATATACATATTTATCTTTTTAATTATAATTTTATATTTTTTTGTTCTATTTACACGTAGCGGAAAGGATGTAGCTTATATCGATAATAAATTAGCAATTATTCTTTCATCGACACTTACAATTTTCCTAATCTATATGTTTTCACTATCATTTAATGCAGAGAATACAGATGAATATAAGAAAATCCATTCAAAAAATCTATCCATTAGAAGTAATATAAAAACAATTAAAGAGAATATACCGATATTAGAATCTAATCTTTCTCAAAAACCTGATGATTTCAATGGATGGCTAATGCTTGGTAAATCATATTCAATTTTAAATAATTATCACAAAGCGTCCCGAGCATACCAGACAGCAATAAACCTCAGTCCAGATAATACTGATGTTATAAGAGAGTTTATACTAGTTTTGAGAAGTGATAGCGAGATTATCAATCAAGATTTAATAAAAAAATATTTCAATATTTACTATAAAAAAACAAAAGATTATAAAGCATTAATTGACATGTTGAGCTTTTCTTTTTCAATAAACGATAACTTTCTCGCACAAAATACTCTAGAAAAAATTATCAAGCATCCAGATATCAAAAATAAAAATCAATATAAAGAACTTCTAGTTCAGTTAAAAAACAATGCGGCGTCAACAATTGCGATATTAAACTTAAATATCAAGATAAAGAAGATATATGGCGGATTTTTTTTTATGATTCTTAAAAAACCAGATAGTCAACAACCATTTGCAATTAAAAGATTACCTGCTGATAAGAGAGAATATCTAGTAAAGTTTACAAATAGTGACTTTATGATAAACAAAACTGAGATACCTAATAATTTTGATATCATTATCAAACATTCTCTTAGTGAGAAATTTTCAGATGAAAATAGACCAGTAACAGTTTTTGAAAAAAAAATACAGAATTATGAGGGAGTTAAAGGTAGTCCTGTGAAAGTTAATTTTTAAGAAAAATTCTATCGTCAAACACAAAGCAATTTCCTGACCATTTATCTTTTTTATTACCATTAGCTAAATAATTGATTATCCCTCCCTTTAATTGGTATACTTTATCAAAACCAATATCATTAAGGTATTTACCAGCTTTCTCACATCTAATACCTCCTGTACAAAAAATTGCTGTCTTCTTCTTTTTATCCAATCTTTTTAAATCACCATCTCTTTCCTTTAGGTCTGTAAAGTTTATTAATTTGAGATTAATTGCATCCTTAAATGAACCCAGAGAGTACTCAAAATCATTTCTCATATCAATAAGCTGAATATCCTCATCAAGTAATTTATCCCAAGAACTTGGATCGACTCTTTTAAGCTTACTTGAGCTGTAATTATGAAAAGGAGAATTAAATCTTATTATCTCATTTTTTATTTTGACTTTGAGTTTTTCGAATGCAATCCCATTACAAACATCTTTATTTATAAAAATATCCCGTACATCAATTAATGTGCTAATTTTCTCTAAAGCATTATCAAGAAGACTCTTATCCTGACTAATATTTACATTAATACCTTCCTTAGAAATAAGAATAGTTCCTTTTACATTTAACTTATCTAAAGACTTATATATTTTGCTTCTTAGTATTGATATATCATTCAATTTTATAAACTTATAAAAACTATATACGTACATTATTTTATATAACAAATAGTCATACCATCATAGATGGTTAATAGTGAGTGCTCAACTCTATCGTCATTCTTTATTAATTGATTCAAACTATTTATAGATTCAGTATTATTATTTTTTATTCTTTCATCATATACCCTTCCTTTCCAAAGAGTATTATCAATGCATATTATTCCACCGGATGACATCATAGTAATGACTTTTTCATAATACTTTGAGTAATTAGCTTTATCTGCATCAATAAAAGCAAAATCAAAACTTGCACCTTTCGTTTCAGATAATTCATCTAATGCATCTAATGCATTTATATTCATTACATTTATTTTTGTTGAAATTCCAGCTTTTTTCCAATATTTCTCAGCAATAGCTAAATACTCTTTATTGTTATCTATGACGGTAAGCTTTGAATCTTTTGAGATTGCAGAGCCAATGCATAAAGAACTATAGCCAGTGAACACACCTACCTCTAGACAATTTTTAAAATTAGCAATTTTACACAATATAGATAAGAAAGCACCTTGAGCAGCGCCTATTTGCATGATAGAAATAGCTCCAAGTTCTCTCGTCTCTTCTCTATTTTCTTTTAACAATTTTGATTCCGTGTATCCAAAACTATCGATATAATCCTTTAATCCTTCTGGGAATATAGGAGAGTCTGCTGACATTATTGTCTTCTAGCCTCGAATTCAATAATTAGATTTATTTCATCACCTACTAAGTTGTCTTTTAATGCATAGTTCATTCCATGCTCAGATCTTTTGATTGTTCCTCTAGCTGAAATACCCATTACATATGGTTTTATAATTCCTCCGAAAGGATATTTTCCTACCTTGTTTATTTTACCAATCAAAGTTAGTGGTTTCGTAATACCAAGGAGGGTCAACTCTCCTGTGATAGTAGTCTCATTTTTCTGAATATCAACATCTGTTGCCGTAAATATCATCTCTGGGAATTTATTGACATCAAGAAAATCCGGGCTTACCAAATGTTGATCTCTTTTATCATGGTTTGTAAAAACACTTGCTGTTTTAATAACAATATTTATATCATTAATCTTATTGTTTTCTATATCATGGGAATAGCTACCATCAATATCTCGAAACATGCCTAAAGTTTTTGCATAGCCAACATGTTCTACTAAAAAACCAACTGAAAAATGTGATTTATCAATAATGTAATTATCTTCTGCTGCGTAAGCCATTAAAGGTAACATCATGAGTATAATAATTTTCTTAATCATTTTTTCTCCTATATAACCATATTGAATCTTTTATAAATGAATAACTCAGTAATAAAATTATCACATACAATAATGTATTAAAAGAATGAACAGTATTAAAGCAGTTACAAAGTACTAATATCATAGTCATTGCTACACATATGAACTTCCTCAAAAAAGAATCAGGCAAATCATCATTACTAAGCAATCCTAACTTTTTGGATAATTGGAATACATATCTGTATATAGGAACTATTATTATATAATAATTATAATCGTGATTAATGATAAGAGATATTGTAAGAATAAAAATTAAAAAGTTATCTACTTCCTGATCAAATACCTCTCCGAATTTAGTAGTTTGGTTTAAATATCTTGAAGTATATCCATCTATACCATCGAGAGACATGCTAATAATTGATAATATGAGTAGCAAATTCAAACTATACACATCAATATTTAATGTTATTACAAATATAAAAATGTTTATTACAAACCTAAATAATGTGATCTGGTTTGGCAAATTTAATACTAAGTCATATTTACTTAATAGAAAATAGAAAACGAATATAGATACAAAGAATGTTACTACAGATGACTGAATAACCTCATCTATCTGTCTTATATCTGTAAGTACGAGTACCAAGATAAAAAAGTATATAAAATTATTTATAAATAGTTGTATACCTGTGTATCCACTTATTGAAATTTTGTTATAATCCATTAATGAAGAATTATACAGCACAATCATTCTGGGTTAATAAAAAAAAAGGAGTTATAAAAAAAGAATTACTTAGGCAACCATTAGCAAAAGATGAGTTACTAGTAAAGGCGCATTATTCGGGAATCAGCTATGGAACAGAAAAAATAGTTTTTGACTCTCATGTACCAACCAACCAGTATAAATTTATGAGAGCTCCTCATCAGGTTGGAGAATTTAATAAAGAGGTTAAATATGGGTACTTAAGTGTAGGCAAGGTAATTGATGGGCCAAATGATATGTTAAACAAAATGGTCTATACCATGTTTCCTCATCAATCGATATACGTAATCAAATCCACATTAGTTACTCTAATACCAAAACACATACCTATTAGAAGAGCACTATTAACTGCTAACATGGAAACAGCAATTAATGCAATGTGGGATTCTAAACCATCAATTGGTGATAAAGTCTATGTTGTAGGAGCAGGCATTGTTGGTATTTTAATGGCATATGTTTTATCAAGTACGTTTGGGATAAATGTGACAGTAATTGATAGTGATAAAAACAAAAAAAAATTATGTGAATTCTTTAATATTGACTTTGAAAATAGTATGGATTGTATTGAAAACCCAGATATTATTTATGAATGCTCTGGAAATATATCTGTTCTGAGTGAGCTTATTAATAACTCAACATTAGAAACTAAAATATGCATCCTTAGTTGGTATGGTAAACAACAATCAAAAATTAAGATGGGTGAGAATTGTTTTTCAAGAAGATTAGAAATTATATTTTCTCAAGTTGGAAATATAACTGCATTAAAATCAAAAAAATGGAATAATCTTTCTAGGAGAGCTTTAGCATTACAGTTATTAGATAATAAAAAACTTGACATTTTAATTGATAAAAAAGAAATTAGTCTAGATGAGTTGCCCTCATTTTTTAAAAAAGGTAATCCGAAGGGAATATGCAAAGTGGTAAAGTATTAAATGTATAAACTAAAAATAAGAGATCATTGTTTTGTAGCTCACAGCCTAAAAGACGAATTTTTCGGACCTGCTAAAGATTTACATGGAGTAACCTACGTTATCGATTTTACATTAACATCTCCTAACCTTATAGAGAAAAACATCATCATAGATATAGGTATTGCTACAAACATTCTAAAAAATGTTGTAAAAAAATATAATTATAAAAATCTTGATGATATAGAAAAATTTGCAAATGACATTACGACAACTGAATTTATGGCAAAACAATTCTGTGAGGATATTTATGATGAACTTATATCAATAAAATTTCCAATACATAAACTAAACACAATTGAAATAGAACTTAAAGAAAATCATTTAGCTTCAGCTTCATACATTAAAAAAATTTAAAGTGATTTACTTCATTACTCCAGATTTGAAAAGTATGTCTGGAGGTAATAAATACGACATTAATGTTTTGAACTATCTCACTAATAATTATTGTAAAATAATAAATATCTCTCCGAATAAAAATATATCAAGCATCTTATTTTTTTATCTTAAAATTAATAGAATACCTGCACAGTCAACTTTGTTAATTGATGGCCTTCTAGCCTTTAAACTATCAAACATAGTAGACAAGCTCTCAAAAAAATATAAAGTAATATTACTTATTCATCATCCAGTATCTTTTGAAAATATGAAAAATGGAAAAATTGAGTTCAAACTTAAAGAAAGGAGGATATTCTCAAAAGCAGATAGCATAATTTCCGTAAGTAACTCTATGAAAAAAGTAATACAAAAAATGCTCAATTCTAAAAAAGAAATCAACATAATTAAACCTGCTGTTGATAAAATTTATCATAACCAACCACCGCTTAATACGAATAATAAAACTTTGGTTACGACTGGGTCGATAATACCACGAAAGAATATTGAAAAATGTATTGAAGTTCTATCTAAACTTGATGATGAGTGGAAATTATCAATCATTGGCAAGTATCATATAAATGATTCTTATTATAAAAAACTAATATCATTTATTAATGATAAAAACCTTAAACATAGAGTTACTTTTCATGACTTAATTCTGAATCAAGATGATTTAATTAGCATACTTCGTAATTCATCAGTTTATATTTGTTTGAGCAAATATGAGGGTTTTGGTATGGCTAATCTTGAAAGTGCATCCCTTGGCTTACCATTGATAGTATCAGAGTTACCGGTTTTTCGAGAAAATCTCAGAGGATATAATAGAAAATATGTAAAAATAAATGATACAGATTCAATTGTTAAAGCAGTAAAAGAAACATCATATACTCAAGCTATTAGGAGCAATAATTTGTATGAATGGAAAGACGTTGGAAAAAAAATTAAAAGAGTATTATATGGATAATAAATTTAGTAAATCATGGATAAACATGAGAATTCAATATGATCTCAAAAGCCGTTCAGATTTATTAATTCAATACCTAAAAAAAAATTATTCAAATTATGATATGGAGCTTCTTGATATGTGTTGTGGCTCAGGAAGTTTTTTAATATGGTCAATTAAAAATAAAATACTATTCAGTAAATGTACTCTTTTAGACTATGATATGAAATTGTTAAAGTCTATCAAAAGTAACCTTAGAAAAAACCTTCCAAAAAGTTTTATAATTAAATCTAATTCTAATAATATGAATCTTATTTTAAAGAAAGATAACCTAATTTCTTCTTCGATTATAATTAAAAAGAATGACTGTAATAAATTTAATGGAAAAACAAAAAAATTCCATGTTATAAGCTATTCTGCAGTTCTTGATTTAATGTCTAAATCTTCAATTATCAAATCTTTAAAAAAATGCAATGATAATAACGCCATCTTTTTTTCGCTTTGTTTTAATGGAAAGGTTAGATGGACGCCGACAAATACATTTGATAAATATATACTCTCCTTTTTTAACAAACATCAAAGAACAGATAAAGGTTTTGGAACAGCTCTAGGATCTAAGTCAATAGAATTTGTCAAAAGAACTGCAAACCTGCTAGATATAAATGTAACCACTAAGAATTCACCATGGCTTATTTATAATAAATCTGATAGAGACAAAATATTCTTACATCGTTATCTTTTAGATATAAAGAAAGCTCTATTTCACATTGAAGGTATTGATAAAGATATATTAAGGAAATGGTATCAAGATAAAAAATATGATATCGAAAACAAGTCAATAAAACTGAGTGTTGGACATCAAGACATACTACTTTTTAAAAAGTGAATAAAATTACTAAATACATCATTTCTTTTTTACTCATGGGCTATATTTTTGTCAATTATGGGAATGATATTAATTTAATAATACGTAAAGTTGATCTAATTTATCTCCCTGTAATCATTCTTTTAAGTATTATTCAATATCTTCTTTCAGCATGGCGTTGGTACTTTATCGCACATAATACTAACGCAAAAATAATATATAAAGATGCTCTTAAATATTATTATATCTCTGGATTTCTCAATAATATTCTGCCTACTGGCATCATGGGAGATATATATCGAACAATGAATATAAAAGTTGATAATCAAAGAACAAGTAATTTTCTAAAATCATTTCAATCAGTTATATTTGAGAGACTTTCAGGCCAAATCACATTAATTATTACGTTTATCGTCTCTCTCGGCATATTTTTTTTAATTAATCAGAAATATGAGGCATTTAGTTATATTTTATTGATTATTATTTTAAGCTTAATATTTATAAAAATATTTTTTATATCTTCTCAAAAGAATAAATATATTATAAGTTTTAAATATATATTTAGTGGCCGTCGTTTTTATAAACATTTCTTTTTATCATTAACAATTGTTTTAACTTATATTACAACATACATAATATGTGCATTTTCACTGAATCTTAATATCGATATAGTGAGTTTCTTTGTTTTTGCCCCTATAATATTATTTTCTATGACTCTACCTATTAGTATAGGAGGGTGGGGTATCCGAGAAACAACAGCTCTTGTAATTTCTTTTCTTCTAGGATTATCTGTATCATCAAGTGTTACCGTAGCAATTGTATATGGGCTTACAAACTTAATATGTTCTCTACCAGGAATATATTTCTTGGTATACAAAGAGGCTACTTAAGATTAATGTCTAGTAATATATCATCACCCATTTGATAATATTCAGGTTCATATGATTTTACTTCACTAAGTTTATTATAATTATTACTGATAAATGAGGGTCTTCCACCTCCTAAAATTATTGGACTAAGACAGACATGAATTCTATTAAGTATTTTTTTATTAAAAAAATAAGATATAGTTTTGCCCCCACCCTCTATATAGATAATAGATTTAGTATTTTTTAATATAGCCTTCTTGAGGGGTTTGAGATCAGATTTTAATACAGTTATTTTAGTATTAATATCCTTCTTCTTAATAATCTCTTTTGGATCGAAAACATATATGTCAGGATTAGGCCCTTCTACAAGTCTTGTTGTAAGTTTTGGTTTATCCTCTAAGTATGTGTTTGCACCCACAATTACAATATTTGAAAGAGCTCTTAATCTGTGGATATGTTCAATATTTTTTTTCCCACTTATATATTTTGATTCACCAGATTCTGTTGCTATAAAACCATCTAGTGATTGTGCAATATGACCAATATATTGGGTCTTATTCAAAGAACATACGATAGGAAAAAAAATTTTAAATATATTCAAGCTTTCTGTATCCTTAAATAATATATTCTTATTTTTTATAACATTATTATTTCTATCATATATTATATTGATTTGCTTATTTGATATTGATTCATTGATATTTATAATATCCTTTTTAGTTCTATACTTATAATCACTATTAACTTTTAAAATAAGTGACCAAATCATTTTTTTTGTTATACTAATTTTAGGCATAGTTTAAGTTATGAGTTTTTTAAAGAATATTATAATAAATATACTCCATGGTTCATTAATTTCTGTTCCGCTATTAATATTTATTCATTTCACACACGGATATTTTTCTCAGTATAGCCCGATTCCATCTATTATGTATTTTTTCTCATCTATGTCGCTAGGTATTCTCTATTTAGCATTGACGCTTTACATAGTTGGATTATTAGCTAATTTCTTTTCTAAAAATTTGAACTTATAATATTGTAGGATTTGGCGCATCGCCATACACATCTTCAGGATCAAATATCTTTTCGTCTTCGGTAAACTTCAACTCAAGTTGCTTTGAGTCCATATCAACTTCTCTATAAAAACATGATTTATATCCAACATGACAGCTAGCTTCACCCCTGACAGAGACATTTAACCATACACAATCTTGATCATCATCTATATAAATATTTTTCACGTCTTGAATAAGACCACTTGTAGCACCCTTGTGCCATAGACACTTTCTACTTCGACTATAGTAATGAGCCTCTTTAGTTTTTATTGTTTCCTCTAGAGCTTCCTTATTCATATACGCGTGCATAAGTACAAGGCCTGTTTTTTTATCAGTAGTAACAACTGGTATAAAACCATCTTTATCAAACTTTGGAGCTAAATCATTCCCCTCTTCAACTTGTTTAATTGTTTCTCTTTTTTTAAACATTTTTTTTCTTCTTAAATTTTTTTCTCACTTTCTCAAGATATCTTTCATGTACTTTCTCAGTTACGAATATTTTACCACAGTAATAACATTCTGCACTCCCATCTTTGATAGTGAGATATATTAATGGATGTTTGCCTGATATTGTATCCCCATTACATGAGACATTTTTTTCATTATTTTTAAGGATTTTTAGGTTCTGTCTTTTAATCATACTTATAGAGAAGAAAAATCTCCAAGTTTCATAAGCCTTTCCCTAAACTTTTCTTTTATCTCCTCAGTTAACGAATCTATATCAAGTGCCTTTTTCATTAAATCAATATTTTTTATATCCACAAATAATAAATTAGCAATATCTTTTAAACTCATAGAATTTTCTTCACTATGAATTTTCTCTATATTACTACCTGCTTGTATTTTTCCTTCTTGAAGGACTCTGAAGTAGCTCCCTAATAATCCAGATTGAGAAAACATTTTTGGAAAATCTCTACTATTCATTTTAATACCAATTTTGTAACACGGTATTCTAGGCTGACTTACTTGAAGTATACATTCGTTAATTTTAAATTTATCACCTATGAAAATCTCATTCTCTTCGAAAACGTCAATAGTGAGATTCTCGCCTACTAATCCATATTCATCATATCTCTTATTTAGTTTTTCACCCCATAATTGATAGTGAGTATATGAGTAACCATACACAGCTTTGTCATAACCGCCATGAACAGTCAAATCAGCTTGTCTATCACCCTCTATTCCTTGGCTTGTGACACTCACCTCGTTTGTTGTAGGCTTTTTATAAATACTTGTGATAAGCTCTTTACCATTAAAAATAACCTTTTGCGGCTCAGATACATTTATAGATAGAATTTTCATATATTTTTCTAATAATATTAACATGAATTTATTTAAAACTAACTGGTTCCTACTTATTTTACTATCAGCTATATGGGGAGGAGCCTTTACTTTGAACAAGCTTGCTCTTAATTTATATACCCCTGAAGTTATTGTTGCTGGTCGCCTGATAACTGGTTCTATTTTTCTTATATTGCTTGTCTATGCTATTTATAAACGATTCTCTATAAGTTTTTCTCAGCTAAATTATTATTTATTTATGAGCCTTGTAGGAATTGTCATACCATTTATTGCTATCATTAACGGTCAAAGAAACATTGATAGCGCAATGGCAGGTATTTTGATGGCAACTATGCCTATATCTACAATCATACTATCTCACTTTTTTCTAGATGATGAAAAGATGAATCAGAGAAAGTTCATTGGTTTTATAATTTCATTCTTTGGTGTATTTATTTTAATTTATAGGGATGATCTATTTAATAATTCTATTAGCCTAACTCTTGAATCACAGTTATTAGTAATTTTAGGCTCTACACTTTATTCATTTGCAGCTATATATGGAAAGAAATATAAAATGACTAATCCTGTAAATGCATCTACGGGCACAATATTATTTGCAACTTTTTTTATGACTATTTATTTACTATTTATTGATGAAACTAAACCAGATATAACTATGCTATTACTTGATATAAATATTCTTCTTCTTGGAGTGTTATGTACAGCTATCGCAACAGTTATATATTTTCAAATTTTGCAAACCTCGGGAGCATCATTTTTATCCATAATGAATTTTCTAATACCACTTTGGGCTATTCTTTTTGGTATATTAGTCCTAAATGATGATTTCAGTTGGAATTATATTTTTGGCTTATTTGTTATCTTATTTGGTATTAAATTAGCTAATTCTTCAAGTTAATAGATTTGTACATACCAGTATGTGTAGTACTATATTCATATGGACAAAAAAACAGAAATTGAAGCTGCAACATTCAGAAGAATTGTAAAACACTTACAAGATAATCCAGATGTACAAAATATTGATTTGATGAACCTAGCAAACTTTTGTAGGAACTGCATATCTAAATGGTATGCTTCAGAATCTTCCTCTAATGGTGAAGAGCTCACATACGATGAAGCTAGAGATCTAATCTATGGCATGCCTTATAAAGAATACAAAGAAAAATATCAAAAAGAGGCTACTAAAGAACAAATGGAAAAATTTAATGCAAGCCAAAAAAACAAAAACTGATATCTCTGATAGAGAGTTACTCAGATATAACAGACATATTCTCCTTCCTGAGATAGATATAGATGGGCAAGCTGCACTCTCAACTGCAAAAGTGATTATAGTTGGCCTTGGAGGTTTAGGCTGTCCTGCGGCTACATATTTAGCAGCTTCGGGCATTGGTACTATGTATTTGGTGGATGATGATTCAGTTTCGTTATCTAACTTGAACAGGCAGGTTCTCTACACTGAAAATGATATATCTAAGAAGAAGGTAATAGCTGCAAAAGAAAGACTACTTAATCTTAATTCTGACATAAACATAAAAACATATTCTGGAGAAGTTAATACACAATTTGATATAGAACTTTTTAATAGTTATGACGTAATTATTGACTGTACCGACAATTTTAATTCCAGAGCGTTGATTAATGACATCGCTATTAAGCTAAAAATTCCTCTTATCACTGGTGCGGCGTTAAAATTTGAAGGTCAGATTGCTGTATTTAGAAATGATATTGATAACATGCCATGTTATAGGTGTCTATATTCTGATTTACCAAATATGACAAGCAGTTGTGTAGACTCTGGAATACTTGGCAGTGTAACTGGATTTGTAGGAACAGCTCTAGCAACAGAGTGCATAAAATTAATATGTAACTTTGGAGAATTATTCAATAGCAAACTTTTTATTATAGATTTAAAAAATAATGATTTTAAAAAAATAGATATTACTAAAGATGAAAAATGTAAGTATTGTAAATAAACTTCATAAGGATAAATTATCTAGAAGTTTTGAATATTTAAGAATATCTGTGACTGATAGATGTAACTATAGGTGTAGTTATTGTATGCCATCAGAGATATTTAATAAAAATTATAATTATATTTCACAAGATAAGATTTTATCTTACGAAGAAATTATCAGAATGGCATGTATATTAAAAAAAATAGGTCTAAAAAAAATTCGCTTAACTGGAGGTGAGCCTCTTCTTCGTAGAAATATTGATAAACTCATCAATCAGCTCAAAACTAAAGCAAAAATAGAACATGTTGGCATGACAACAAACGGATCATTACTAACAGAAGAAAAGTTACAAAGCTTAAAAGAAGCCGGCCTAGATTCTCTTACGCTTAGTCTTGATACACTGAAACCAGGAAAGATTAATCAAATAAATGGCGCAAAAAAACAATTTAATGTTGATAAAGCCCTAAAAGGAATTGAAAAATATTTTGGCCTCATCAAAACAAACACGGTAGTCATAAAAGGAGTAAATGATGAGGAAATATTTGATATCATTAATAGGGTAAGAAAATTTAAATCTGAAATTAGATTTATTGAGTATATGGATGTTGGCGAATCACATGATTGGAACCTTAAAAAGGTAATCTCTACAAAAGACTTAATTAGTAAAATTGAATCTGTCTTTGATATATATCCAATTGAGACTGAAAAATCATCTACATCTAAGCTATGGGCAATAAAAAATACTGATACTTCTATAGGCTTTATCTCTTCAATTACAGAACCATTTTGTAGCGAATGTAACAGAGCAAGGCTATCTGTTGATGGTAAGCTATTTACTTGCTTATTTGCAACTGATGGCTATGACTTTAAAGAAATACTTCGTTCAAATCTATCCGATGACAAAGTTTTAAATTATTTTCAGGACATTTGGCGTAACCGTTCAGATAGATACTCAGAAATTAGATTTACTAAAAAAGAAGATTTGCCTAAAGTAGAAATGTCTTACATTGGAGGTTAATATGCTAAGGGCTCTTTCATATCTTTTTTATGCAATCTCAATTGGTGTTGCTTTTTTAGCAAGTTTTGAAATACTCAATCAAATGTTTCCAGAGTATGGACTATTTCACATGCTTGTGGGATTTATTGGCACAGCAATGTTTTTTCCATTAATACCACTTTATCCAGCCATCAATGATGGAGAATGGATGTACTTAATAATTTGCTATATAAGTATTCTGTTTGGAGTAATTTTTAGTAATAAAGCTAGAAAATCTTAATACATTCAAAGATATATATTTGAGTTTACTAACACATAAATGTATCATGCATTCATAATAATGATAATTGTAGTAAAATACTTTGCAAGTATCAGTGATGTGGTTGGAAAAACCTCTGAAAAAATAGATATCAAGCAACACAAAACAGCTGGTGATATTTGGTCAGATGTTTCAAAAAATATTAAATACACTGGGACGGTAAAGGTAGCTGTAAATCATAAGTATGTAGATATGAATCACATACTGGAAGATAATGATGAAGTCGCTTTTTTCCCTCCAGTAACAGGTGGTTAAGAAAAATGAATATTGAAATTATAAATGAAGAATTTGATCCATGGCAAAAACTAGTTGATTATAAAAAATCTCAATTAAGCGAAAAAAGTAATATTGGCGCTTGTAGCGTTTTCCTTGGCACTATGAGAGACATTAATTCTGGAGACACGATAAAGTCGATGGAATTACAACATTATCCAGATATGACAGAAAAATATCTAGAGAAGATTGTTGATGATGCAACGAATAAATTTAAAATAATCGACATAATCGTTCTGCATAGAGTTGGATTGGTTAGTCCATCAGATCCAATAGTTTTAGTAGCATCTTGGGCAGAGCATAGAGAGGATGCATTTGAATCAACTAGACAAATTATGGAGTCCCTTAAAAGCGAAGCACCATTTTGGAAAAAAGAATCCACAGATAAAGGGTTCAGATGGGTAGAGCCCCCAGCAGAGTTATCTGAGGAAATGAATGAAGTCTAAGAAAGTTGTTCTGGCATATTCTGGAGGTCTTGATACATCAGTTATAGCTAAATGGTTGATGGAGCAATATGGTCTTGAAGTGATTACTTTTACTGCAGATATTGGCCAAGGCGCAGAAACAAAAGACGCAAAATCTAAGGCCAAAAAACTTGGAATAAAAAAAATATATATTGAAGATTTAAAAGAAGAATTTGTAACAAATTATGTTTATCCAATGTTCAGATCTAATGCGATATATGAGGGCGAATATTTTTTAGGGACATCAATTGCAAGACCTCTAATTAGCAAAAGATTAATTGAAATAGCAAAAAAAGAAAAAGCAGAATATATTTGTCATGGAGCCACTGGTAAAGGCAATGATCAAGTAAGATTTGAATTAGCTGCTTATGCTTTGAATCCTAAAATTAAGATTATTGCTCCCTGGAGAGAATGGGACTTCGTATCTAGATCAGATTTGATGGCTTACGCGAAGAAACATGATATAGCAGTTGATTTCGATAAAGGGAAAAAAAGTCCATACTCAATGGATGCTAACCTTCTTCATACATCATATGAAGGAGGAATACTCGAGGACCCATGGAAAAAACCAGAGGAATCAATGTGGATGAGAACAAAATCATTAGAAAAAAGTAAATCAAAATCGCAGTCAATAGTATTGACCTTTTACAAAGGAGACATTACTGCTATCAATAACAAGAAAATGACACCCTCCAGAGTTTTGCATGAATTAAATATACTAGCTGGTAACCATGGAATCGGAAGAGACGATATCGTTGAAAATAGATATGTAGGCATAAAATCAAGAGGATGCTATGAAACTCCTGGAGGTACTGTTATTTTTAAAGCACATAAAGCAATGGAATCAATTACTCTCGATAGAGAGATGTTACATCTTAAAGAGGATCTGGCTAATAAGTATTCAAGGCTAATTTATAATGGTTATTGGTTCAGCCCTGAAAGAGAAGCTCTTCAAGATTTAATCAATAAGTCACAAAATAAAGTATCAGGGGAGGTAAAAATAAAACTGTTCAAGGGAAATGTCATTATTGAGGGCAGAAAATCACCTTATTCACTATACTCTGAAGACCTGTCAACTTTCGAAAAAGACTCAGGGACATATAATCAAAAGGATGCAGAAGGGTTTATAAAAATTAACTCTCTTAGGCTTAAAATAAAAAAGAAATAAGTTCCTCAAATAGAAATATTTCTACGATTTATTATTCATTAGATAAATGATTGGTGATGTTATCTCTTTATCTTTAAATAAAACCTTATCGGAATTCAACTTAATCAGGTCGTCCGCAAACCACATAATAACTTTTGGGAATATTTCATATTCCAGTTGATGCGTAAGATTTTCTAATTTCTTTTCATTAATTTCTTCACTTAGGTTAAATTGTCCCTGAAGTATAATGGGACCGCCATCTAATTCTTCTGTAACGAAATGGATTGTTGCTCCATGCTTCTTATCTTTATTCTTTATTACTTGTTTATATGTATTTAATCCTGGGTATTTAGGAAGCAATGAAGGGTGAATATTTATCATTTTACCTTTGAAGTCATTAACTATATCATTCGGAATAATCTTCATATAACCCGAGAGGACAACTAGGTCCGGGTTATGATCTTTTAAAAAAATATGCAAATCTTTATCGCAATCTTTATTCGAAGAAATCTGTACGGCAATATCAAATGATTTGCAAACATCAATTCCTTTTGCCTTAGGGTTATTTGTAAAAGCTGATATATATTTTAATTTATTATTATGTAAAAACTCGTTTTTGAGTAAGTTCTCTAAATTAGATCCAGCTCCAGAGAAAAGAATTACACATTTCTTAATCAACATACACAATATTTGATTTATTAGGCTTATTAATAATTTGGCCTATAATTTTGTAAGTTTGCTTATTAGATTTAAAAATAGAATGAGTTGCTGTTAGATACTTTTTGTTAATAATCATTATCATACCAATCCCACAGTTAAAAGTTTTTAACATCTCATCGTCATTAATTTTTGATAACTTCTGTATATGCTTAAAAATTGGTGGAAATTTGATTGATTTCAAATTTAAACATGCAGTAAGATTTTCTGGAATTATTCTTGGTAAATTATCGGTAATACCCCCACCAGTAATATGTGCTAAACCATTTATCCTTATTTTATTAGACAATATATTTATGATATTGACATATATCTTCGTCGGTTTTATCAAAAGATTGCCAATAGTTGAATTTCCAAATTTATCGCTTAGCTTAAGTCTTTTACTCTCTATTAATTTATTAACAAGAGAATAACCATTAGAATGAAATCCGCTAGATGGTATACCTATAATTATGTCGCCATCTTTTATTCTTTTTTGATTAATTATTTCTTGTTTGGAAACTATTCCAACACAAAAACCTGCTAAGTCGTAGTCGTTATTTGCATACATTCCAGGCATTTCAGCGGTTTCACCACCTATCAAACTCATATTACAGCTATCACACGCTCTTCTAATACCTGTAATAACTTTCGAATGCAAATCTTGCTTAATTCTACTAGTAGCTAAGTAGTCTAGAAAAAATAACGGTTTCGCCCCACTTGTAATCACATCATTTACACACATCGCTACTAAGTCTTGCCCTATATATTTATGAATATTCAATTTACTAGCAATTTTTAATTTTGTTCCAACACCATCGGTGCCTGATACAATCACAGGATTTTTAATTTTTTTATCTATTTCATAAAGACTTGAAAAACCACCTATTCCAGATAAAACGTTATTATCTCTCTTGCCAGACCTTGATTTAATAGAATTAATGAGCTTGTCAGCTCTATCGATACTTACCCCTGAAGTTTTATAATTTATTTTATTTTTTTGCTTATAATTCATAGCAGTAGATAGGTTATAATTATATCTCAAAGAAATTATTATAGATACTCAAATGACCGAAGACCTACATTACAACCAAATACCAATAGATTTTGGGTTTTATACAAAAAAAACCTTTGATAACTTCATTATCGGAAATAATGAGGATTTATATAATTCTCTTTTGAATTTAAATAAATCTAACCACTTAATTTTAATATATGGTAACAGGTCCTCTGGAAAAACACATTTATGTGAGGCTGTTACACAGTCTGTGAAAAGTGATGTAATTAGAGTAAATCCTGATACTAAACTACAAAGCGCATCTTTATCGGATTTTTATGATTTAGCGATAATTGATGACATAGATAAATTATTAGAAAATTCAACCAATGAAGAAATTATATTCACCATAATTAATAATCAAATTCTTAATAAAAAATCTACACTGATTACATCAACGAAAGAATTAGAGATTTCTGATTTTAAATTGAACGATCTTTATTCGAGATTAATTTCAGATAAAATATATAGCATTTCTGACTTAAATGATGAAGACAAAGTTAGCTTTATGATTTCTCTTTGCTCAGAAAGAGGATTAGAAGTACCTGGAAAAGTCTTAAACTATATAATTAATAATTGTAGTAGAGATTTATATTTTTTATGTGCGTTTATTAACTCGTTAGATTATGCATCTTTATCGACAAAGAGAAGAGTGACTATACCGTTTATAAAACAAGCAATAAAAAATTTACCATCTTAGTCATTCATATTTTTTATTAAATTTGCAAACCTTTTCCCATATGTTAGGCAGATAGTTTTCTCTTCTTCAGTAAGTTCTATCAGATGGTTGTGTGAGACATGTGTTGGGCCATATGGAGTACCTCCTGATTTTGTTGAAGCAAGATTTTTTTCACTATATGGAACACCTACTATTATCATTCCATGATGTAATAGAGGTAACATCATACTTAAGAGAGTTGTTTCCTGCCCCCCATGCATACTTGATGTTGATGTGAATACACCGCCAAATTTATTTTCAAGAGTATTGTTAAGCCATTCCTCTGTTGTATTATCAAAGAATTCTTTCAGAGGTGCTGCCATATTACCAAAATGTGTAGGACTCCCTATAATAATGCCTGAGCAAGATTTTAAGTCTTCTTTTGTGACTAGTAAATCATCACTTTCTTTATAATTTTTGGATTTTACAGTTCTTATCACAGATGATATATTTGATACTGATTCAACACCCCTTGATATAGCACGAGCCATTTTTTTTGTTGAATCATTTTTTGAGTAATATAAAATTAAAACATCTTTCATACAAATAGAATACCTGTTATGACACTTAAAAAGAATAGTTTTAAATTATTTTCAATAGTCTATTTTCTATTTTTGTCGTCATGTTCTTCAAATCTAGCCCAGATAGAAGGATCGACAAAGTTTTCATCTATACAAGAGAGTAAAAACAATCATTATTATCATACAGTAGAATCTGGAGATACTCTCTGGAGTATATCTAAATCTCACTATAATGATTCTTTATTATGGCCAATAATATTCAAAAATAATGTGGATACAATTTATGACGCAGATTTGATTTTGCCAGGGCAAAGTATCATAATAGACCAAAATATATCTAGGGAATCTAAGTTGAAGGCCAAATCTTACGCAAAAAGTAGAGGATTATGGGTTCTTGGCTATCGAGAAGAATCAGATATAAGATTTTTGGAGAACATTAAGTGAGAATAATAGCTTTTGTAATTATACTTTTTTTAACACCCTCATTAAGTACATTCGCAACTACATATGATAAAAAAACTTCAGCCGACATTATAAAACAAGCTGAGGATAACTATAAAAAAGTATTAAAAGTAAAAAATGCTTGGAGGGATACTAAGAAAATTATAAAAAAAGCAAAAAAAGCTCATAAAGAAGAAGATTATAAAAAATCAATTACACTTGGGAAGAAAGCACTTAATGAAGCTAAAATGGCATATGAGCAGTATGAAAAGCAGAAGGATAATTATAGATTTTTGGATTAAGATTGAACGAAATTCATAAGTTCACTAACTGAAAAACTACTTTTATCTTTAGTACCTCTTTTCTTCAAAGTTATAGATTCATTTTCAGCCTCAGATTTTCCAATAATTAAGATGTTTGGAACACCAATTAATTCCCAATCATTAAGTTTGTTGCCTAATTTAGTCTCTCTATCATCAAATATGATTTCAATTTCTTTATCAATTAAATCTCTATATATTTTATTTGCAAATTCTCTTACATTATCATTTTTAAAACCATCAATTTCGACTAAGGCAAACTTAAAAGGCGCTATACTCATTGGCCATATAATTCCATCACTGTCATGACTTTGTTCAATTGCTGCAGCTATTATTCTTGAAACTCCAATGCCATAACAACCCATCTCTATATGACATATTTTTGAGTCTGAATTTGCTATGGAAAGGCCCATCTCTTGACTATACTTGGCGCCTAACTTAAAAATATGTCCAACTTCTATTCCTTTTTTATGCGTCAAGCAATGGTCTTTTATGATTTTATTGATATCCTCTGATTTATATTTTGACTTAGCTATCTCAAAATTCATTCCTATGCCATTTTCATCAATTAACAAATCATCTTCACCAGTATCTGCAATAACGTGAAACTCATTTGATATACTCCCGCCTATATTCCCACTATCTGCATCAACCATAGTATATTCTAACTGTAAACGTTGAAAAATATTCTCGTATGCTTTTTTATAAATTTCATACCATTTATTGAGACATTCATTATTTAGGTGAAAAGAGTAAGCATCCTTCATAATAAATTCTCTTGCTCGCATGATTCCAAACCTAGGTCTAATCTCGTCTCTAAATTTAGAGGATATTTGATATAAATTAATGGGAAGCTGTTTATAACTATTTAAATCTTTTCTAACTAGATCAGTTATAACTTCTTCAAAAGTAGGTCCAAGGCAATATTCTCTTTCATGTCTGTCTTTTAACCTAAGTAATTCTGAGCCATAGGATTCCCATCTACCTGATTCTTTCCAAAGTTCAGAGGGTTGCACAGATGGCATCAGTATCTCTGATGCCCCAATTGCATTCATTTCTTCTCTGATAATATTTTCTATTTTTTTTAACACACGATAGCCAATGGGAAGAAAACTATATTGACCTGATGATTGTTGTCTAATAAGGCCTGCTCGTATCATCAATTTGTGGCTAGCAACTTCAGCATCTGAGGATTCATTTTTTTGAGTAAATAATGGATAATTTGATACTTTCATTGATTAGTTGCTAGGATTTTATCTGTTTAAGTTTATCATGATTATATGTATCATATATCAATAATTATAATTAAACTAAATGTATGATAAAAATTTTAAAAGATTGGTATGATGCGAATTTTACAGACCCGAATCAGGTTTCACTAGCCTTAGTATTATTATTTTCTATATTAATTACTTACATTTTAATAGAAACTATTTCACCTATTCTTGTTGCAATAGTATTGGCATACATGCTTGAGGGGCTTGTTCAAAATCTTATGAGAACCACAAACATAGTAAGAAATCTATCTGTTATAGTAGTGTTTGTTGTTTTTTTAGTGATAAGTATATTGACATTATTTATGCTATTACCATTACTACTAGACCAATTAACATTATTCGTTAAATCTCTTCCTGATATTTTCAATAAAAGTAAAGAGTTCATTCTAGGGCTGTATGATGAAAATGAATATATTCCAAAAGATTATATTGAAAATATATTTTTAGGTTTGCAAGGTGAGACCTCAAAGCTTGGAAATTCTATTTTTGCATTCTCACTTGCTTCAGCAGGAGGTTTATTTGCCATTATTGTGTATACAATTTTAGTACCTATAATGATTTTTTTCATGTTATTCGATAAAGAAGTAATTTATAATTGGCTTTCAAGGTTTTTTCCAAAAAAACTTGATCTTACACAAAAAGCATATTCAGAATTAAATCTTAAAATCGGTAACTATATTAGATGTAAGTTTATTGAAATAATAATAGTGTGGATTTCATCATTCATATTATTTATTGCATTAGGTTTAAATTATTCATTGTTATTAAGCTTTCTATGTGGCATTTCAGTAATAATTCCTTACGTGGGTATGATTGCAGTTACCATTCCTATAGTACTTGTCTCATATTTTCAATGGGGAATAGCATCGGAATTCTGGTATGTAATTATTGGACACTTAATTATCCAAGCTGTAGATGGTAATGTCGTAGTTCCAATTTTATTCTCTGATGCTGTAAACATTCATCCGTTTGCTATATTATTATCTATATTATTTTTTGGTTCTATTTGGGGTGTTTGGGGTGTTTTTTTTGCAATACCCTTAGCAGTGTTGGTAAGTACAATTTTAAATGTTTGGCCAAAGCAAACAGCACAAGGGTGAAATGAGTATATTTAAAGGTAGTATGGTCGCGATAGCAACGCCTATGAATGAAGACGGGTCTCTTGATTTTGAATCACTAGAACAATTAATTGAGTTTCATATATCTAATAATACAGATGTTATTGTTTCGGTTGGAACAACTGGGGAATCAGCAACTCTTGATTTTAAAGAACACTC
>CETQ01031632.1_pt1 | contig 25057 bp, 21 predicted proteins | sample 531261 | NCBI WGS metagenome assembly CETQ01 (sample SAMEA2622376, study PRJEB7988) | marine metagenome | biome: marine biome (ENVO:00000447); feature: surface water layer (ENVO:00002042); material: "saline water (ENVO:00002010), including plankton (ENVO:xxxxxxxx)" | depth 5 m
ATTAATACCAAAAGGCACTAAATAGAATTTATTCTTAAAATTAGGAAATAAATTAATTGCGTGCCTATATTCACCTTCGCCCAGAAAAATAAAGCTTGATGATGAAATTAAAAATATTTTTAAAAACAATTTTTGAAAAATATTTGTAATTAGGTTTCCTTTTGGTTTTGAGAAAAGACCCATAACTATTACAGAAAGTTTTTTTCTTGAAAACAGTTTTGATATTAAATACATTGGCAATATTGATAAACCTAATCGATCATTTGTAGAAACTATGTGGGTAGATTTAATAATTTTTTTAAAATTTTCAAATGAAAAAATTAAATGAAAAAAAAACGGTAAATTACTTAACTTTCTTAATACCTTATCTATTATCTCGGTAAATTTGCTAAGACCTTTTACAAAAGTATCACTAGGAAGCATCTCAACTATATCAATTTTTCCAAATTCCTCTTCAAATGAAAAATATCCATAAAAAAACTCTTTAGAGTTTATATTGGATTGAGCAATTCTTTCTTTTCTTCCGCTCCCAAATATATAAAGTATATTTTGTTTTTTATCCATCTTGACATATTATATAAACATTTCAATATTGAACTAACACGCAAAAAATATAAAACCTTTTAGTGACATTTAAATTTGAAATTCTTAAACTGTATTTAATGGATATTTCGGTTCTTATGAGTGTTTACAATAATGAAAACACCGTGGGCAAAGCCATTGATAGTATATTAAATCAGAATTATAAAAATTTTGAGTTTTTGATTAATGATGATTGTTCAACAGATGCAACATTCAAAATTATTGATTCATATGCTAAAAAAGACATTAGAGTAAAAATCTTTAAAAACAAAGAAAATCTTGGATTGACAAAGTCACTTAATCGTCTAATTGCTCAAGCAAATGGAGCTTTTATTGCCAGACAGGATGGGGATGATATAAGTTTTAACAATAGGCTTTCTTATCAAATAAATTTTATTAAAAATCAAGATATTGATGCTTGTTCATCAAGAGCAATAATAAAAAATTCAAATAGAGTTGTTCCAAATTATTCTTACCTACTACCACCAAAATTAGTTATGAAAGCTAAAAATCCCTTTGTACATGGAACCATTATGATAAAAAAAAGTGTACTAACCAACCTTGGTGGATATAATGAAAACTTTTATTATGCCCAGGATTATAAGCTTATGAAAGACCTTATAATGAAAAAATATAAAGTTAAAATAATAAAAAAACCTCTCTATGAATTAAATATGGAAAATAATATCTCAAGTTTATACAGAAAAGAGCAAGAATATTATGCAAAATGCGTAAGAAAAGACATAACTCCTGTTTAAAGATTATTTATTTGGAAATATTTCTCCAAAAAATATAATTTCCATAATCTCAAACCATTAATTCTTGATTTATTTATATTCAATTTTCTATGAATATTTTTATCAATTTGGTAAACAATTTTTCCATTTTTAAAAATATCATCAACATGATTAATATTTTTATAAATCCAGTCAGAAGTATTCACAACAAAACCTTTTTTTGATCTGTTCAAAAATTCTTTATCAAAATCTTTTTCTAGGTATTTATTAAGTATTGGTTTTGTAGTTCTTTCATTTTTATATGATTCATCATGGGAAAATATATATTCAACTAATCTGTTATCTACAAAGGGGGAACGTATTTCAAGTGAATTAGCCATTGACGCTCTATCAATTTTATACATCATCATTTCAGATAAATAAAAATTGTAATCTAATTTAAGTAAATTTTTATAATTTAAGCTTTTTTCTTCATACATATCAAAAAATTTTATTTCGTTTTTTAAGTTGAGCATATTCATTAATTTTCTATCCTCGTAAAAAGATAAGTACCTTTTAACCCAGCTTTTAGAATTTGAATTAAAATTTGTACCACTACCTAAAAATGAAGGATAAATATTGTAAAGATTTGAAAAAAGAGACTTATATTGTGGTGGTTTATTTAAAATCTTTAATGTTCTTTTGTAACCACCAAATAATTCATCGCCTCCATCACCAGAAATTGCTACTTTAAAATTCTTAGACATTTCTTTTGATAATATAAATGAAGGAACCACAGATGGATCAAAATATAATTCATCATAAGCGCTTATAACACTTGAAATTAAATCTATATCGATATCACTATTTACTGAAAATTTTGAATGATTTGATGAGTATTTTTCAGCTACTAAATTTGAATACTCTGACTCGTCATAATAATTATCATCAGAGACTATTGAAAAAGTATTAATGTTTTTACCAGATTTACTACTTGCTGCACTTTTAATTATTGAAGTTGAGTCAAGTCCCCCAGACAGAAAATAGGATATTGGAACATCTGATTCTTCTCGAATTTTTACTGCATCATCAAAGATTGAAACAAACTCCTCATAAATAAATTTCTTATCATCAATAAACTCATCTATATCCCAATAATTAGATTTATTAGTTAATTGAATTCTATCCTCTAGAGAGAACTCAATTACCTCTGCGGGTTTAACTTTATAAATATTTTTAAAAAGTGTGTTTGGTGATGGGATTGTTCCCAGTTCTAAATATTGATTTAAATATCTTTCATCGACTTCAAGATTATCTCTTAACTTAGCCAAAGATACAAGGTTTGAGGAAAAACTTAATTCTTTTGCATTGTGTGTGTAAAAAAGTGGTTTTTGACCTAATCTATCTCTTATCAAAAATATTTTTTCTTTATTAAAATCAAAAAAAACAATCGCAAATTGCCCATTAATTCTCTCCAAAAATTTTGTTCCATATTGCGTCAATCCAAATAAAAGTACTTCCGTATCAGAGTGTGAAGTTCTGAAATTAAATTTGTGCTCTAGATCTTTTTTTAATTCTCTATGATTAAAAATTTCTCCATTAAACATAATCCCCGTATTTGCACTTTTCGAAATCATTGGTTGAGATGCCCGTTCAGATAAATCAATAATTGATAAACGATTAAAAGCTAATTCAAGATTTAACGAAATGTTAGTTGAAAATAAATCATCAGATTTTTCAGCAATTAATTTTGTTTGGTCAGGCCCTCTGCATTGGATTTGTTTATTTACTTCAATTAATTTTTCTAATTGAAAGTTATTATCCGATATAGATCCTATAAAACCACACATTAAATTTCATTTTAGTAAAGTATATTAAATTAATTAGACTTATTTCCACTGAGGCAAGTATTTTAACTCTGCCATCACTCCTTGAATTTGAAAATTATTATCATTTAAAAATTCTTTATACTCAGTTATTTCTTCTGGCCTTCCCCACCTATCTGGCGAAACAAGACATGTTTTAAAATTTTTAAGTTCTTCATGCATTTTTGGCAAGTTTTTAAATGTGTCGATCCACACCCATCCAACTTTGCCAGCAAAATATTTAATCGTTTCAATACTTTCTATTTCGGAATATCTTACAGAAAGAACTTCTCCACACTTTTCTTGATTCAGATAAACAAAAGGCATCTCGCAATCTAAAAGGAAAAAATCTATATTTTTCTCGGATAACTTCCTAATCACTATATCTTCAATCCCAGATTCCTTTATATTTGCCACGATAAACTTATGATCATAATGTTTCAAATAACTATCTAGCTCTTCACTCTCTGAATTGGCTAGGTCATGTGAAAGTACAAGTTTTTGATTTGGCCCGCTTCTAATATCAATTTCGACACCGTAGCTTTTTGGAACATCAAGTAAAATTTTTGAAGAGTTTATTTTATGAGCAATTAATTTCATCATATAAATATTTTAAGTAAGTTAAAAAGTTTTTGTTGTGTGTTTGTTTTTTATAAAACTAATTGAAAATTTATATAGTTATAATTAAATAATGCAAGATCTCAATGTTGTAAAAGAGAATGTGTATGAAATCAATTACAAATTAAGCAAGTCTTCTCTTGTTATACAGAATTTTGGAAATGCAAGTTCGCGATTTGAAAACACGTTTGTAATTAAACCAAGCGGAATAGATCTAGAAGCTCATAATTATTCTGACATGGTACAAATGGATTTAAGTGGAAATCTCATCGACGGCAGTCTTAATCCATCATCTGATGAGCCAACCCACAGGATTTTATACAGTGAAAATAATGATGTCGGAGGCGTTGTTCACACTCACTCAAAATATGCTTCAGCTTTTGCTCAAGCTAATGTTGAAATAAAAAACTTTGGAACGACTCATTCTGATTTTTCTGAAACAAGTATTTTTGTTACAGATCAGCTTGCAGAAGAGCAGGTTGTAAATGATTATGAATTAAATACTGGTATAAAAATAATTGAAAAATTAAAAAGTGAAGATGTAGGTTTTTTAGATGTTCCGGGAATTCTTTCAATAAGACATGGTGTCTTTGCTTGGGGTAGAGATATTTACGAAGCATTTAAAAATGCAGAAATTATTGAATATATTGCAGAACTTTGCTTTATAACCCAACAGATAAACCCTTCTGCAAAAGAAATAGAATCATATATATCTCATAAACATTTTTCAAGAAAGCATGGTCCAGACAAATACTATGGACAATAGATATTTTATATATTTATATAAAAACAGATTTCTTTTGCTTTATATTCTTTTTGGGTTTTTAAGCCTAAGTTCAGAATTAATTTTAAGAAATTTGCTTCAAAATATTATTGATACTAATCTTGCAAATTTTCTAGCTGTAGGCTCTGGAATACTTATAGCTTACTTTTTAAATGTCAATTTTAATTTCAAAGTACCAAAAAATAGAATTAAAATTTCAATAATCTATTTTGTTTTGGTTTCACTGCTTTCAATATTTATTCAGTATACGATTGGTAACTTTACACAAATTAACTTTTTTCAGAACAGGTTTTTGCTTTCAGGTGCACTGTTTTTTATTGCCTATTTACTTCACAGAAAAATTACATTTAGAGATTATCAAAAAGTTGGAATAGCAATTCACCTAAACAAAATTAATATTATTGATGATATTTATAATTTAGTCGGCAATTATCCAGACTTTATTCAAGCGGATTTAATAGATTCAACATACAACAAAGACAATGTTTCAATAGACCTTGAAAAACTTGACGAGATAGCATCAAAATGGCCAGGTAAAAAAATTCAACTACACATTATGTCAAAAAATCCTTCTGAGTGGATAAATAAAGTTAAAAACAGAGATTTAGAAATATTTTTCCATCAAAATGATGGCCAGAACCCAATACAGATAAAAAATAATTTTGCAGAATTAAATATTGGAATCGTTGTAGAACATGACAATACTGAAGCTGAACTTAAAAATATGATACAAGAATTCAACAACATCATGATATTATGTATTGAAAAAGCAGGGGAATCTGGACAAAAATTTAGTGATAAATATGACCCAATCATTAAAAAATTAATTGACTTAACAAAAAATAAAAAAAATAAGATAACTTTGGATGGGGGTATGACCCCAAACATTGCTTCAAAATATAACGTTGCTGAAGTTGTTACAGCTTCATCAGTTTTAGGAAATCCTAAGTCTAAATTGCAAATAATTAATTTTCAAACATCCCAAAAATATGAACATGAAAAATGAAGTTTGAAAAAAAATTAATTGATAATATTTTAAATATTCTAAAAGAAAATAAGTATGTCCTTAGTGCTTCAGTAGTGGGCTCTATTGAAAACAAATCATTTGATCAGATATCTGACATTGATATCGTAATTATTTTAGACAATTTATCTTTTGAAAAAATTGACTATATAAAGAATAAGTTATTAAAAATAAATCTTTCTGATTACAAATTAAATAAAAAAATAATAATAAACGATACTTTTGGTCCACTTAAATTTGATAATAAAGACCAACTTGTTTTCCACTTAATGATTTATGATGCTTCTTCGCATTATGAACATGTAATTAATTCACCCTTTACTTGTTTTGATTGGGAAAGAACAAAATTATTTACGAATAAACCAATGAAAGATATATTTTCTGCAAGAAGGTTGATGCTAAACGATTTCTTATCGTCTAGGAGAGGCATTTACGATTACATTAATGACATAAAGAATAAACAAATATCCTATAGAAAGTATGTTGAGGATACAAATGGAAAAATTAAAGAAAGCAAAGAAACATTTGATCTAGACGACCGACACAAAACTGAATACGGTTTTCATATTGTAAAAAACACAATAACTAATTATATAAAAGCATTAGAGGGCCTAAATAAACGCTATGATGGCGAAGAGTTTTTAAATAAATGGAAAAAGTTTGAACCAGATTTATTTCTAAAATATTCAAATTTTTTTAATGACTTATATAGAAATAAATTAGAAAAAGAATACAAAACAAACCTTGATGAAAATACATTAATAAGCTTTCTTGATGATTTTTACGAAACTATTGAAGAAAAGTATAAAAATTCAACAAAAATCTTACTTGTAAGGCATTTGAGAACCAAGCTTAATGATGGACGATTTTTCGGACAATATTTTGATACAGATATAAATGAAAACGAAACAGTTGATTTTGAAAATTTTACAGATTTTGATTTAGATAAAATGAAGATTTATAGCTCTCCTATGAAAAGAGCATTGCAAACTGTTGAAAAGTTTGAATTTAAACAAAACGTATTAATTGATGATAGATTGTTGGAATTAAATTATGGGGATTGTGATGGATTAATGTTTAAAGAATTTATAGAGAAATTTCCGGATTACAAAGAAAAAGTAAATTTAGAAGATGATTTCACTTTTCCAAACGGAGAAAGTTATGGTGATCTTGAGAAAAGAACAAATGAATTATTAGAAGAAGCAAAAGAAAATAGTATTTTATTCACACATCAAGGACCGATAAGAACAATTCTTGGAAATCTCTTTGGAATTCCTTCAGGATTGTATTTTAAAATACAAATTCCACACGCAATACCACTTGAAATAATAAAAATTGGCAATAATTATATTCCTAATATTAATAGAGAAATTTTTGGATTTATATTTAAGGAGTTTAAGTATGAAAAACGATAAAAGATTGGGGTTTTTTTTAGAGCCTAGTTCTGAAATTTATGATTTAATTACCAAAAAGAAAGAATTATTCAAATTAACTGGTCTTAATCAAAATTTTGTTGAAGATACTCCACACTGCACACTTTTTCATGGATATTTTAATAATCCACAATTCATTATTGAAGAATTTAAGAAATTAAAGATTAACAAAATAAACAACTTCAAGATAAAAGAAACCTTAGTGTTTGAAAACGATCACTTAACTGGATACGATACTTTAGCTTATAAAATTGATAACAATTCTTCATTAAATAAAGTACAAATAGAGCTAATTAAAAAATTCAAGCCTGATAAACCGTTTAAATTTGAAAATCTTGAAAGAAAGTATCTTGATAGTTTAAAAAATTTTAATTATCCATACGTAGGTGAGTTATTAATACCTCACATAACCGTAACAAATATTAAATTAAGAAATAACAAAGAGTTAAAAAAAGCATTTATCAATGAAAATATTAATTTAGAAGGAAAATTTAATTCAATTTTTATAGGAGAAATAATAAATGGTAAATTACGAAAAATAATTGGGAGGCATTTATGAAATATAATATTTTATTGATGTCTGGAAAAGGAAAAAGATTTAGTGATAAAAATTATGAAATTCCAAAACCGTTATTACCCATTGGTGAAAAAATGATGTTTGAAGAATCAATGTCTAATTTTCCTGATTGTGATAAATGGATTTTTACTGTCACTCCTGAAATTGCAAATAATTTAGAATTTATTTCATTTAAAAAAAATTTTTCTCATCCACTTGAGGTTTTAGAGATAAAAAAAACAACTAGCGGTCAAGCTAGTTCTACTTTCTTGGTAACAGAAGAACTAAATGCTGAGGATTCTTGTTTTATAGGATCTTGTGATGCAATTTTTAATGAAAAAATTGACTTACAGAAACTTGAAAAATCTCAATTTTCTGTAATAACCTCTGTTCCATCTTTATCACAAATAGAAAATCCAGAAAGCTTCGGTTGGGTTGTAAAAGATAAAGAAAATTATTCAATTTATTGTAAAGAAAAAATAATAGTTGAAAAAAACATATCTCAAGTGATTTTGGGTTATTTTTATTTTAAAAAAATAGACTTCTTTAATATTGGTTATAAATTTATGAGAAGTAATAATTTATTTGTGAACAACGAACTTTACATAGATGTCCTGGCAAAGCATCTCCTTACGACAGATTTAAAATTTTTAAATTATGAAGTTGAATCCAGTGTTGTTGGTACGCCCGAGGAGTATGAGAGGTATATTAAAAAAGAGCTATGAACATTGATCTTTTAATCCCTTGTTACAATGAAGACTTAAATATTAAAACTCTTATCAATTCTTGGTATGAAATCGCAATAGAAAATAATAATTTCAAAGTGTTTTTCATAAATAATGGCTCAACAGACAATACAAAAGAAAAAATCTTAAGTGAATTAAATAAATACAATTTAGAAAGTCTGAATTTTATAAATATACCTAAAAATCAAGGCTATGGATATGGACTTAAAGAAGGTATTAAACAAACTAATAGTGAATTCATAGCTTGGACACATGCCGACTTACAAATACCTTCAGATAATGTTGCAAATATCATAAATGAATTTCTAAATAGTGAAAATAAAAAAAATTTAATTTTCAAAGGAAAAAGAACTGGTAGAGGTCAGTTTGATAAATTTTTTACAAATATGATGTCTTTTTTTGGATTTTTATTGACTGGTATTTTTGTAAATGATATTAATGCACAACCTAAAGTATTTTCCAGAGAACTAGTTCGTAATATTGACAATTATCCAGATGATTTTTCGATCGATGCACATTTGCTTTTTAATGGAAAGAAAAATAATTATATTATTGAAGAAAAAGAGTCACTTTTTTTAGATAGAACATTTAATCAAGCTAAAGGTGGAGGTTCATTAAAAGGAAAATTGAAACTTTCATACAGCACGCTTTTATACTTTTTTAATTTTAAAAATTCTTAAAACTGTTCTTATAATTGCTTAATAAAAATCTTAAAATTGATTGAGAAAAATAATTGATTAAAAAATAAAAACTTAAATAATTAAAAAATATTGGAACAAAAGAAAATAAGAAATCAAAAAGGTTAGAAAAGATATTTTCAAAACCGTTGAAATATCTAGAAACACTTGTCAAAAGAAAACAAAAAATTGCTAATTTTAAATAATCAAAGTCATCCTCTTGAATGATATAAAAAGCGGGAATTACAAGTAATATTAATCTAAAATCTATAGCTGAAAATAATGCTGTTCCTAAAAATGTTATTAAAAAAGCAAAAACATAAAGTGAATGTTTTGAACCATAACTAAGGTACCTATCTTGTCTTCTAAATAAATATATTTGTGACAAAAGACAAAAAAGCAAAATTGAAGCATACACTAATAACTGATTATTAAGATTTAGATAATTATTAATATTGCTTGCGTCTGACATCACACCATAAGACCATGAAATTCCGGACTGGTCTTGAATCCTTGAAATAAAGTTAAATTTAAAAAAATAGTAAAGAAAAATTAAAACATTTATTATCAAAAAGAATATTGAATAATACACTTCTTTAATATTTTTATTTTTGATGCTATAGATAATTATCCCAATAAAAGTAAATATTGGATAAATTTTTATTAATGCTGCAATTGATATTAAAATATAGGAAAATATTTTATTTTTTTCAATAGACATTAAAGCAAAAAATATCATTACAGAAATTATTAAATCAATATTTAATCTTTCAAAAGAAAACACAATTGGAGGACAGATGAATAAGAAAAAATAATAAATTATATTCTTATCACTTGAATTATAGAAATAAAATAACTGAAAAACTAGAATTGTAACAATACCGACGAAAATTGTATAAAATTTAACATTAATGTTTACTGATAATATTTCCCATAATGGACCGTAGTTATTTGTAATTTCACAATTATTAAAGTTACAATTTATTACCTGTAAGGCATATTCAAGATCAACAAAACGAGGGATACTTTTGTACATACTTCCAGAAATCCTTAACCATAAAAAATTAAAATATTCAGATATAGATGAAAGCTGTCTTAAAAAATAAAAATAAATTGGTAAATAGATAAAAACATTGTTTTCAGCTTTACTAATTTTTATATCTCTAAAAAAATAAAAATATATTAAAAAGTATGCAAAGACAAAGTAAGCAAATAAATTGTAATTAAACACTAAAAGTGAAAGAAAAAAGACATTAAACCACCTAAATGTTTTTAAATTGGTGCTATCTTCTTCAAAATCAGTTTTATAAAAATGATAAATAACGTTTAAAGGAATTAATGATATCAATATATAGTCAAAAATTACTTTATTAAAAAAAATAAATGTCAAAATAAAAAATAATATAGATGTAGTCAAAATAAATAGAGCATTTGATTTCCTTTTGTAAATATCAAAAAGTATGAAAAGAATATAATTTACGAAAAAGATTAATAGTTCGAATAACTTAGTTGATGTAAAGTAAATATCATTTTTATTATCCAATCTATCATCTGCGTACTGTTCTCCTATACATTTAAATGAATTAAGGTCTATTGAAAGATTTAGAGGTAAGTATGCAGTTCCATAGCGAAAAAAGTTTTTATTCTGACTGAGCATATCTTCCGTGTTTAATTGACTTATACTTTCCGGTAAAAAGTTTTCGCAATTTGTTTCAGGCGATAAAAATATCTCAAAAATCAAAAAAGTAAATAAAAAAATTAAAACTAAAATAATTAACAATACGTGTAGCTTATTTTTTACAAAATTTTGTATATTCATAATTCATTCACACATTCATAATAAATATGAGTTACAAAAAATAATGATTAAAAATAGTTTTTATAATAAAGATATAAAAAAATTTGTAAGGGTTAAAATCAATATCTAATGGAAAAAACCAATTTAAAAGTTGATTTTGTTAGCTTTTGGCCAAATTTTATAAAGAACGATAATTACTTTTATAACCTATTAGATTCAAAATACAACGTTTCAATTGACTCAAATAATCCCGATATTGTTTTTCACTCATATGATTATTCGGGAAAAAAAGAGCATGAAATTTACGACAATGAAAAAACTTTAAAAATCTTCTATAGCGGAGAAAATACTAGCCCCGACTTCAATGATTCACATTATGCATTTACATATTCTGAAAGTACTGACGATAAAAGAAATTATAGATTACCACTATGGGTTTTACACATAAATTGGTTTAATAAAAAATACTTGAAAAAGAGAGATATAGCTTATCATATAAACTTAAATTCATTGACGATTAACAAGAATAAAAAAATGAATAAACAATTCTGCTCATTTGTAGCAACTCAACCAAAAGGAAAGAGAGTCCAGTTTGTTCCAAAGCTAAACGAAATTGAAAGAGTAGATTGTGGAGGAAAGTTGTTTAATAATATTAATAAAACAATTAAAGGTAGAGGAGATCAACACTGGAAATATAATTTTCTAAAAAATTATAAATTTAATATCGCCTTTGAAAATGAGATCGGTAATGGCTATGTTTCTGAAAAAATAATACAGCCTATGTCTGTAAGTTCAATACCAATATACTGGGGTTCTAATATGGCAAAACTAGACTTTAACGAAAATTCTTTTATATTTGTTGATGATTTTGAAAGTGAAGAAAAGCTAATTGAGTACATTATTAAACTCAATAACAATGAAGGTCTTTACAATCAAAAATTAAACGAACCATGGTTTAGAGATAATAAAGTGCCAGAAGCGTTTTTACCTGAGCTTATTCTCGAACATTTTGATAAGAACATATTAACTAATCTAAAATGAAAAATCTGAAAAAAATTTGGAGAAAAATTGCTTAAATTAAATAACAAAGAATTTTACCGTAGACAAAAATTTGAAATTTTAAGATATACATCAAACAAAAAAAATATTTTAAATATCTTTTCTAATGAAGTCGAAAATGAGTTATTTAATATTGATTTTGAAAATATTTCTATTGATACGAAACAAGATTCAATGATGCAGCTCTCAAGTCTTGAAAAAAATAACTTTGATTTGATAATTGTCACCGACATTTTTGAAATAAGTGAAGATATTTATAATATATTAAAATTTCTAAAGTCAAAACTTAATAATGACGGGAAGCTCTTGATAAATACTGTTAACTCAAGATGGGATGGAATTCTTAGCTTGCTAGAAATTCTTCATTTAAAAAATATAAATAGTAATCGTTCAAAAATTAGTAGAAAGAAATTTAAATATATATTTGGAAGTGTCGGTCTTACCGTTCAAAAAAACTATACAAGACAGCTATTCCCATTTAAGTTATTTTCCATAGGAAATTTTTTAAATACTTTTTTAGAATTGCTTTTATTTAGATTTTATATTGGTATTAAATCTTACTATTTATTGAAACCAGATGATTTAATTAAAAAAATATACAAGAAAAGTGTTGTTGTTCCTGCGAAAAATGAAGAAAAAAATTTAATGCCCTTATTTGAGAGATTGGCAAAAACTAATTTAGAGGCAGAATACATATTAGTTTGTGCTGAATCAAAAGACAAAACCTTAGAAGCTGCATATGAAGTCAAAGAAAAATTTAAATCTATGAACATAAATGTTTTTAAACAAAAATCGAATGGTAAAGCAAACGCAGTTTTTGAAGGTTTTGAATATAGCAGTGGCGAAGTTATTTCTATTTTAGATTCAGACATAAGTGTTGACCCAGAGAGATTGGTAGATTTTTTTGAAATTATAGAAAACAGTAATGCGGATTTTGTAAATGGTACAAGAATGATATACCCAATGGAAAAGAATGCTATGAGATACCTAAACAAGTTGGGGAATAATTTCTTTCAATATTTTATCTCTAAAGTTATTTTTTATAATCTTTCAGACTCTCTCTGTGGAACAAAAGTATTTAAAAAAAGTTCATTAGAAAATTTAAAAGAGTGGAGATTTAGTCAGCGTATTTTTGATCCATTTGGTGATTTTGATATGATATTTAATGCAGCTTATGAAGGTGCAACCATTGTTGAAATACCAGTGCACTATAGATCTAGAATTTATGGTAAGACACAGATTTCTAGATTTCGTGATGGATTTAAGTTGATAATATACTTTTTAGCATCATTTAAAAAACTAAACAGTTCAAAATACAATAATTAAATGACTCAATTAATCAATTCCTTTAGATTTGCAGAAATTTCTGATATTGTTTTTTCTGAAGATTTAACAATAGAACAATTTAATAAAAAAGAATTATCAAATATACACATTTTAGAAAAATCAAAAAGGGTGAAGTATATAAATCTAGAGTTTGTTTTAAACGAGGGTGATATAGTTTTTTGTAATACAGAACATGTGAAACTTTTATTTAAATTGCTTAAAAATAATACAGAACATAAAAATTTAATATTGATTACATCACAGTCAGATATTGAAATAGATAGTTCGCTTTTGAATAAACTTCCTAAATGTTTCAGTAAATGGTTTTGTATAAACTCAAAAATAAATGAAGGCAAAATAACCAATATTCCTCTTGGGGTCGCTAATGATTACGAGAAGAATTTATTAGAAAGTGAAATTAATTATTCTCCAGAAAACTTTTTCAAATCAAAAAAATATTTATTATTTGTAAATTTTAATGTAAACACGAACAGGAAAGTTAGAAAACCTATATATGAACATTTCAAAAATGTTGATAATTATTTAGTTACAGAATATAACTCTGATAAAAACAATTACAAAAATAATCTAATAAATTCTAATTTTGTTCTTTGCCCTGAGGGCAACGGTTTAGAAACTCATAGGTTTTGGGAGACATTATATTGCGGATCCATACCAGTAGTAAAAAATTTTTCTGGATATGAAGGTTTTAAAGACTTACCAATTCTATTTGTACATAATTTTGAAGACTTGAATAGTAAAGTTCTAAAAGACTATTTAAACAACCTACAAGAAGTGGGTACTAATTTAGATAGCTTAGATTTTGAATATTGGAAAAATTTAATAATAAACACTCAACAAAGAAAAAAAGAAGAAAATTCTCATAATCTAATTATAAAAATTAATAATTCGACTTTAAAATACTACTTACTTTTAAACAACTTGTATGTCATTAAAAATAAGTTTTACAAATTCATTAACAAAAAATATTGGCAAATTAAAAAATTAGTAATGTATTTAAATAAATCTTGATTAAATTGGATAGAGAATGAAAATATTAATTGTGGGTAGTAATGGATTGGTTGGTTCCGCCTGTAAAAAAGTTTTTTCAAGCTCAAAAAAAGTCACAGAATTAATTACTTCTACAAGAAAAGATACAGATTTGTTCAGTTTTGAACAAACTAAAAAACTTATTAGTTCAACTGAGCCAGATGTATTGATTATAGCTGCGGCAAAAGTTGGTGGAATATATGCTAACAATACCCAGAGGGTTGATTTCTTAATTGAAAATTTAAAAATAAACTCAAATTTGCTAGAAGCATGTATTGATTATCCAAATATTAAGATTATTAATTTGGGAAGTAGTTGCATATACCCTTTAGATGCAAGCAACCCTATAAGTGAAGATGAGTTTATGACTGGTAAACTTGAGCCAACAAACTCTCCTTACGCTTTAGCAAAAATCACTGCAATTGAATTAGGTAGATCGTTAAATATTCAATATGGCCATAAAGTAGTAAACTTAATGCCAACAAATTTATATGGGCCTAATGACAACTTTTCTGAAATCAACAGCCATGTTATTCCTGGTTTAATAAGGAGAATGCATAATGCCAAAGTTAATAATGAAGGTGTTTTTAATATATGGGGTACCGGTAAACCCCTGAGAGAGTTTTTATATTCTGTAGACCTTGCTCAATTTATCGAATTTATAATTGATAAAGATTTAAAAGAAGATCTTATAAATGTTGGAAGTGGTGAAGAGATTTCAATTTATGATCTCGCAAGATTAATAAAGAATGTAACGGAATATAAAGGTGATCTAGAATTTGATAAATCAAAACCTGATGGAAATCCCAGAAAACTTCTAGACATTACAAAGTTACAGGAACTGGGTTGGGAACATTCAACTTCGCTTGAAGCCGGCCTAAAAAATACATATAATTGGTTTCTTAAGAATACTGCTTAAGTAGTTGGGTATTCCCAAGTAGGTTTTAATAAATTATTGTCAATTAGTACTTTTTCTTTTTTTGCGAGTTCAATATCATGATCAACCATCATTTTAACTAAATCATTAAATGAAACTTTGGGCTTCCAATTTAATATTTTGTTTGCCTTAGATGGGTCACCTAATAAATGGTTGACCTCATTTGGCCTAAAGTATTTTTCAGATGTTAAAACATACTTATCCCAATCTAAATTAACATATTCAAATGCAAGATTTAGAAACTCTTTTACTGTGTGTGTTTCCCCTGTAGCTAGAACCCAATCATCTGCCTGCTCATGTGACATCATTGCTATCATTCCTTCAACATAGTCTCCAGCGAAACCCCAGTCTCTTGATGCATCAAGATTTCCTAATGTTAATTTAGATTGTACTTCATTAACAATTCTCCCTACTGCCCTAGTTATTTTTCTAGTTACAAAAGTTTCACCTCTCATTGGAGATTCATGATTAAATAAAATGCCGTTTACAGAAAACATTCCATAAGACTCTCGATATATCTTTGTTATGTTGTGTGCAAAAACTTTAGAAGCTGCATATGGACTTTTTGGATCAAAAAGAGAATTTTCATTTAATAATATTTTTTCTTCACCTCCATACATTTCTGAAGAGGAGGCTTGATAAAACTTTATATCTTTGTCCGTACTTTTTATTGCTTCAAGAATTGATAGTGCACCTAAAGTTCCTGTCTGAGTAGAATATAATGGATTTTTGAAAGATACAGCAACATGTGATTGTGCAGCTAAATTATATATTTCGTCAGGCAGTATTTTATTTATTAATCTAGCAATAGAGGCTGAGTCGAGTAAATCTGAATAGTGAAGATGAAGCTGGTCTTTTGCAGAATATTCAGAAATTAGATCATCAATTCTTTTGGTATTGATTAATGATGAACGTCTTATTGTGCCGTGAACAATATTTCCCTTTTCCAGCATTGACTTTGATAGATAATAACCGTCTTGGCCAGTAATTCCTGTAATAAAAATAACTTTAGACATACTCATTTGATTATAATTTATTCTTGATATTTACTTGCTATATTAAATTGAAAGATTGCGGAGAGTAAAGTATAGAAGATAAAGGGAAATCTAACACTTTCCATATTTGCATCAAAAGAAGAGGTTAGGTAAATACAAAGTAAGGTAATTAATAAATATTTCTTGCTTTGATTAGAAGAATATCTATAAATAAAATAAATTAATCCTAGAAATAAGAAAAGTTGTAAAAAACCTGCCCTAGCAAAAATGTTCATAAAATAGTTATGCACATTTTCGTTTGTCCCATCAGTGCCTTTTCGATCTGGTACATCCATTGATCGAATTATTGAATTATATCCCTGGCCAAAAAATAGCTCATTTTTATCAACTGCGTCATAAAAAATATCCTGCCAAATTTGTAATCGCCAATTAAGCATTAGTTCTTCTGAATATATTCTATTTTCTGAAATGTAAAGAGAACCAAAAACAATTGTTGTATTCTTTTCTTTAGCAATATTTGATAATTTATCTGCAAATGAATTCAAATCTAATAATTCCTCTTCTTCAATTGATTGTAAACTTTTTTCAAATGTTAAATTTCCAAATACTTCGTAAGTTGATATGGCAAATAAGAATATAGAAAATATAAATATAAATAAGGTCTTTAATTTGTTTCTTTTTATAATTTCGAAACTTATAGAAATTACTAATACAAAAAATAATACACTTGGAAAAAAAGATCCCTTACTCATAAACAAAAATAGCGGAATTAAAACTGCTGAGCTGAAAAACAAATACATCAATGCATTAAATTTAGATTGAAAATTCATAAAGTTAGATATATTTGTAAATACATAAATAAGAAATATATCGGATGCTTTTGCAAATTCGAATTTATCAGAAAATGTTTGGAAAATGTTAATCAAAAACTCTGGATAATATATTGTAGATAAAATATAAACCAAAAATAATAGATATGGTAAAAACTTATCCAATTTTAAATCAACATAAAAATATTTTTTACTTAAATAAAGAAAAAAGAATAAAGAGATTATCCATATATATGAACTTGTCTTTAACGAATAAAGGTTAAAAATATTTCCATTATTTATAAATAAAGAAATTAAAAATGAAATTATTATCAATGAAAATATAAGAGCCAAGCTGCTTATGTTTTCAAATATTTTTTTATTATATAAATACAAGACCAAAATAATTAAGCTAACAAGAATTAAGAAACCAACAATGATTTCTCCCAATCTAAAATTAAAAATTATTAAACCGGTATAAGATCTTCCAAATAAAACTATGAAAATAAAATTGAGAATAAATAAATTTTTTAAAAAATTTTTCAAATTTTCTTGTGTAATCAACTTCTAGGTAATCCTTTTTATTTTTTCATAATAAAAAACTAATTTCATATAAATTATTTTTAAACTATTAATTAACTTATTAATTAAATTGTATTTGAATGGATTAAATTTAACACCTTTTGTTTCAAAAGAATATTTTGGAAATGATTCAAATAGAGAATAGTACTCACTGCACATAACTTCTGATTTAAAAGGATAATTTATCATATTTTGTTTGTAGTAATCATAGTTTTCTACAATTTCTTCTAATTTTTCTATAAAATTATCTTCATAAAAACTTACACCAAACCCATTACTATATTCGGGCGTGCCCCCACTTTCCAAATATAGAACTGGCAATCCACATAAAGCACCTTCTATATGGTGGTTGCCTGATGGTTCATTTATTGATGCTGTTAAGTAAATATGATTTTCTTTTAATTTATCAGCTAAATTTCTTCCAGACAGTGGAGTTATGAAATTTACATTTTTAAAGCTAAAATCTTTTGGTAAATTGCCAATATATGTAAATTCATACTTTTCATCAAAATCTGGTTGGGATAATTTATCATCTATGAATTTATAGATTGAAAAACCTTTGTTCCAATCATTTCCCCAATGGTGTGTGACTAATTTTATTTTTTCCTTGCCGTTCCATTCATTGTTATTTTCACTATTAAAAATTGACGTGTTAGAACCTGAATAAATTACTGATGAATTTTGTTTGGATTTGCCTAAATCTACATATATTTTCATTAGCCAAGAACTAACGAAAACTGTATGATCAGCAATTTTGTTTGCTTTAAGAATTTTTTGATTGACTGTATTTGTATTTTTTCTTTCATCACACTCATTTATTCTGTGAATAATTTTTACTCCTGGGTTTATATATTTTTTATAATATTTTGCTTCATTTGTAGAAATTGTTGACGTTGGTGAATTAAATCTAGGTTCTGTCAAGAGTATGATGTCTAGTTGATTGTCTGATAAGTCTGAAAATAACTCCACATCTTTTTCTTCTAAGTATTTAACAAGGTTGGATACAAATAAATTTCCCCCTCCCCAAGGGCCATCTATTAATTTAGAACCAATACTAATTTTTAATTTTTTCACTCTTTTTGATATTCTACATTTAAGAATTGTTAAAATTAAAAATTTCTAATAATTGCTCCGAGAGATCGTGTTCATTTAGTTTTTTAGTTATAAAGTTAAAATTTTTATCTCCCAAATCTTCTAAATCATAATCACTTAATTGACCCAATACATGTTCTAAGTCCTTTAAATGACTTTGACTAAAAGATAACGGGTATTTTTCTGGGAAAAATTCTTCTATTCCACCATTTCTAGGAAAAATAGCAGGAACCGACAAAAGCGAGGCTTCACATAATAAAGTAGGTTGCCCTTCATACATTTTTGTATTCGTAATAACAGCTTTAGCATTCTTAATAATATTTAAAGTGTTTTTATGATCTTGATATCCAAGGAATTTAATTTTATTATTTTCATACTTTTTATTAACAAACTTTTCTTGTGGACCATTTCCAACGATATATAAAGAAAGGTTTTCAATATCTGCATTAATAAAAGAACTTATTAATTCATCAACCCCTTTTTCACTTGAAATTCTTCCAGCGTAAACTATGTAATCTTCATCCAACTCTTTAAAATTATTTTTTGTGTCGTCACTAATAAAGTTTGGAAATACGCTTATTTTGTCTGCTTCAAGTGAATATTTTCTTATCAAATACTTTTTATGAAATTCAGTTAAAACAATTATATTAGTTTTAATATTTTTTAGAATTTCTATGTATCTCCTACCATAAAGTATTACAAAGAAAGACTTTAAATAAGAATTGGAAAAATACTTATTGAATCTCATATTATTTTTTTTATATGTACCACATGACATGCAAAAATCTTTATCTTGAAAATGTGCACTATGAGAAAAAGTATGTGTGCAATCATATCTAAAATTATGTAATTTAATAAAGTATTTGATATTTTGGTGATTCAAAATATCAAATATCTTTAAACCAATTTTGAACCATGTATTATGAACATAAACAAAATCTGGCTTAAAGTCAGAAAGTTCTTTCTTTAGAATTCTATTTATACGAAAATTACTTCTAAAAATTAAAAGTAAAGATAGTGCTAAAAAATTTCCATGATTAGAGATAACTATCTTATTAGTAATAAAATTATCTTGTAAAAATTTTATTTCATTTTCAACAGCAATATCTTCTCCACCTTTTTCTTGATATTTAGTATGAATTATTAGAATCTTTGTTTTGCTTTTTTCCATTAATAAATTTATTTTTCAGCTTGATCTAGATTAATATTTCTATCGTAATTGAAGTCTTCAGGATTATGGGTTACATTTATAATTGTCACATCTAAGCTTTCTAAAATTTTAAAAACAGTATTTTTAGAAATATCATCCAAATTTGCCGTACTTTCGTCAAGAATTAGAATTTCTGGTTCAGATAGTATAGCCCTCATAAATGAAATTTTTTGAATCTGGCCAGAAGATAAGCTTTTGTTACTAATTTCATTATTTAAATCAATATTTCCATCAGTAAGCTTAAAGTCTTTAACTATACTCATTAATTTATCATCATTATATTTTTTCTCGCTACCGTAGCATAAGTTGTCTCTGAGTGACCCAGGAATAATCAATGGAACCGCTCCAACATAAGCTATTTTATTTGAGAATAAAGAAACTTTGCCTGATGTAGGCCTTAGGACTCCAGCAACAATGCTTACAAGTGTGCTTTTGCCAACTCCGTTTGATCCAGTTATAACTGTATGTTTATTTTTTTCAATATTTAAATCAAAATTTTCAAACAAATTTTTGCTTGATCCAAAATATTTAAAAGTTAGATCTTCAACTTTAATTGCATTCTTATCATCTAATAAGTCAAAATCGGGTTCGTAAGTATCAAGGTCAGAGGTATCATCAAGAATTTCAACATATTTTTCTACATGAACATAAGAATTGATTACTGAATTAAAAGCTGTGCTCAACTGACCTAATGTTTGCACTACACGTAATGTTGCCCCAATAAATTCTAGAGTGATGTATTCAACTATCGTCAAAAATGAAATCAAAATTGCAATAATAAAAGTTATAAAAAAGTTTGGAAGTATAGAATTCAAAGTTGAAAATTGATAATTTCTAACTTGAAAAAATCTATACTGATTTAATACTTTTAAAAATCTTTCAAATTCAAAATTTTTTGTTTTTAATATTTTAATTAGAGTTATGTTTTCGTATATTCTTTGAGTAGTCGAATAAATGCTTTTATCTGCTTTGTAAGATTGATCAACATAAAATCTTGCCTTTCCAAGAAAATATCTAGTTGGTATAAACAAAAGAATAGAACATAAAATTAAAAATCCTACTGCCTCAACACTAAGTAGTATTAAAAATATTAGATAAACACTGAGCTGAATAATGCTTGTTAAGACTTGGGAAAAAGCATGATAAAAAAATGTAGTATGAGAAGACAAGCTTGTTATAAAAAAAGTAGCATCTGCCATTGAATATCTTCCACTTTTGTAAATATTCTCCATTAAATTAAGTTTCAGATTTCTATTTATGTCCTCTTTTAAGGTGTGTAAATTAAGTTTCTCAATATAAAAAAATAAAAATCTTAAAAATACTATTAAAGGTAACAAATGATAATTTTCAATAAACCAATTAATATAAATATTTTCATAGTTATCTGAATCAGAAAACAAAGAAGCAAAAACAACTATAACAATCAAATCAAAAATAACAGTTAGGTTTGTGAGTAGTACTGATATAACTAGTCTTATTTTTTTTCTTCTTACACCAGTCGAAGATGATAGTTTCTTTATATCTGATATAAATTTTTTACGATTCATCACTTTTTTTAATAATAGCTATTACAGGCTATTTCTAAATAAATATTTATTTAACTTAATAAATAGTATAGTTTTGTTAAGTATGAAAATATTTCAACAAATAAAAACAACTTCAAATTTTATTTCCAAACTATTTTTCACACTTACTCTATACGTATCTACCATTTGGACAAATTTTTATTATATTTCAACAAATAATGTAGATTTTCATAAATATTATGACTACATTAATTATTTTTTAGGTGTTGGAAATTATATTGACTTTGGGCAAGGTGTTGTTTATTATTTTTTAATTTCAGTTCTGTTTAAACAATACATTAAAGATATTGACTCTGAACACCTAGAGCTTGGTTTGAGTTACAGTATACAAAATATTAATTTAATATTTTTTATTGTTGGATTACTTGGGATTTTCAAATTACTTCGTTACTTTGAATTTGATGAAAAAATAGTATATTTGAGCCTCTCTACAATCAACTTTTTACCCCAGACAATTTATTTAAGAGCTGTTATGAAGCCAGAAATTTTAGGTTTTGCTTTTTTTCCATGGATAATTCTTTTTTTTGAAAAATATTTAAAAGAAAGTGAAAAAAAATACTTAATATTTTCAATACCGTTTTTTTTGATTGTAGTTAATACAAAAGCTTCTGTAGCTGGAATAATAATCTTGTATTTTTTAATATTCTATTTTAAGAAGATATTTAATAAAATTGAAAAATCAAATTTTTTAAAATTATTAATTATTTTGTTAATTTCATTAACAGCTCTCCAGTATGAGACATATAGAATCACTGAAACTAGTCCTTTTTCAAGACCCTATGATGAAAGCTATGATTATAGAGCAGATTTAAGCATTATTTATAAAGTAAACATCGTAGAAATCTTTAGAGAGCCCTTCTTAGAGTATGTTGATGGAAAAGATTTTTACAGTGTTCATGCTAAGTCAATAATTAATTTAACTATACTTGATACATTTGGAGATCACTTCAATCAATTGTTTGACTCGGATTTAAATTATTTTGATCGATTTCGGAAAAATATTTTTAATAATTCTTCAGATTCTACATCTATTTATAGCGATAGAACAATTGATTATTCTGGACCGTTAAGCGGAGTACTGGCATTTAGACTTGATTATTTAAGAAAAGGTTTATCGAGCCTATTTTCAATTTTGTTCTATATTTTCATTTTTCTTTTATGTTTTCAAGATAGAAAATTTTCAAGATTTTATGCAAGTCCTTTTGTTGGTATTTTATGCTTAATCATCATTTCATTTGGAATTCCATCCAATGCATTTAATCCATATAAAGGTGATACCATTAAAGCGTTTTATTATTCATTTTTAATTGCAGTGTCTTTTGCGTTTGTTATTTCGTATGTTTTTAAAAAGATAAAATTTTTAAGTTATCCAATGGTTATTTTATTTATTGGTCTGATCTTTTTTATTGGCGGTCACCCGAAAGAAAATAATCAGCTTCTTTCTGAATACATTGTTGACTCAAATCAGTACTCGATATTTTGCACCGTAAACAATGTTGTTTTTTTTGAAAATGATTTTATTAAATTATTTCATAAGTCTGGAAATATTAATAATGTTAAATCGAATTGCTCTGAAAGAGGGCAAACGATTAGTGTACCAAGCAATAAAGCATTTGTTAACAATGTTGAAATCGAATGTTTAAATGGTCAAAATATTAATGAAAATTATACAACTGAAAAAGCTTGTAGAGATATTATTATTTACAATGTTGTTAATAATAATATTGTAAAAGACTTTTACACCCCTTACTTTTCTTTACTGATACTTTTAACTATTTTTACTATTGTTTTATATGAATCCGTAGCTTTGCAAGGTCCGGTTAAACCTTCTTAATATCAATTTTTAATTATCAAATTTTTATAATCTTCAATTTCTTTTTCTAAACAAATTTTGATGGAGTTATTCATTTGCATTTTTGAAATAGCAGAACTGGATAGCTTACTCTGCAGAGATGTATCCTTAAAAACTCTATCTAATTGATCTATTAATTCATTGTTTTCTAAAGAAAATAAAATTCCATTTTCAAAGTTATCAATAATTTCTTCATGATTTGATATGTTAGAAGCAAAGACAACCAACCCTTGAGACATAGCTTCTAATAATACTTTTGGATTGCCTTCATAAATAGATGGCAAAATAAAGTATTTGTAATTTCTAAATAAATCTAATAATTCGTGATAATTTAAATTATTTTCTATATTTAACTTTACTTGATTTGCTTTTGCGCTGTTTAGCAAGTTTTCTTTTTCAGAACCATCACCAACGATGGTTAATTCAAGATTTTTATTTTTAAGCATATTTATAAGAAATTGGTAATTTTTTTGTTTTTCAAGTCGTCCTATAGACAAAATTAAGTTATCTTTTTTATTATAAATATCAATATCACTGTCACCCACTAAAACCCAATTGGGTCTTAAAACAAGTTTTGATTCTTCAAAACTATAGTTTGATAAAATAAATTCGTAATCTGACTTACTTGTAACAGAATATAAATCAGAATAATTCAAACAAGCTTTGGTTAATATTTTAAAAAAGCCTCTTTTAAAAATATTTTTTTTGTCCCTAATACTGAACAAATATGCATCATATCCAGTTCTTACATATAGTGGTTTTTTAAGCAAATATTTAAAAATAATGCTAACCCAGCTTCCAGTAAGTTGGTTTTGTTTAATAATTTCAATATTTGATAAATTTTTATAAATCATAAAAGGAAAAATTATAGACTGAAACAAACTAATAACTTTAGAATCTGTTTTTTTCAATAGAGAATAAATGGGGATAATACTTAAATACTCTGAATCAATAAAATTGTAATCTTCAAAGTCACCATAAGTTACAAGAGTGAAGTGTATATTTTTTTCTTTTCCTAATTTTTCAAAATAATAAAATTCTCTCTCTAGTGCTCCAGAATCTTTCCATAGCTTTAAAGAATAGTTAAAACCAAAAACGAATAATATATTTAATTTATTTTGTGCCAATTAGATTGACTCTCCAATTTCCGGGTCTTATTTTATTAAATCCACTTTCTTTATACCAATAATAAACTTCATATATTGTATGGCCTGATTGATAACTTGTTGTTATTGAATCAAATGTATCTAAAACTGACCATCTAACATCTGGGAGAACAGTTGTTGGGAAAATTATTCTAAATGGATATGTAATATATTTATTAACCTTTCCAAGATAGTGATTAAATCTACCAAAAATATTTGAATAAATTAATGGTGGATAGTGTTTAAAGAGCGGCCAAAGAAACTTAAAAAATTTTCTCCATAAATGAACAGTCGGAAAGGTGTAGTAGCTATTTTCAGAATAAACACTTATTGAAAACTCACCGCCCTGTTTTAATACTCTATTAGCTTCTGAAACACCTCTCTGGGGGTCTGGAGTATGGTGAAGTACACCAATTGAAAAAGCAAAATCAAATACTTCGTCCTTAAAGGGTAGATTTAATGCGTCACCTTGTACAAACAATATATTGGGATTATTTTTGAAATTTTCTTTAGAAGCATCTATGGCATTTGAGTGATCGATCATAACAGGCAACCCCCCAAGATCTAAAACAATGTCTGAAAATCTACCTGGTCCACAGCCAATATCAAGGACTG
>CETQ01018669.1_pt1 | contig 24894 bp, 24 predicted proteins | sample 531261 | NCBI WGS metagenome assembly CETQ01 (sample SAMEA2622376, study PRJEB7988) | marine metagenome | biome: marine biome (ENVO:00000447); feature: surface water layer (ENVO:00002042); material: "saline water (ENVO:00002010), including plankton (ENVO:xxxxxxxx)" | depth 5 m
TTAAAAATTAATTCTTATGTAATTATTTGTGAGCGTTTTACAAATTTGACTTAAATGCTTCTGCTATTTTTTTCGCTGGACTTGCAAACAAGGCAAATACATTATCTATATTGCCAGTTGACGTAACTTGTACAGAGGTTCTCTCATTATGTGGATGCAGAGTTATCTCAATATCTCCAACAACTGTAAAAGTCTTATATTTAGCATTGAGCGTATATAATGTCTTATTAATTGAAATGTCCTTAAAATTGCCCTTTTGAAGGGCCAGCTCACAATCTGAAAAAAAATCATCTCTGGCTTTATCAACTGTGAAATTTAAATTAACTGATTTTCTTATCGCCATAGTTTTTCATCCTTATTTTTTGTCTGCATCATTCTAAATAGTAATAAGACTTTAAAGAGAGTTAAAGGTTTATATCCACTTCTTTTGTTTCAGATAGCAGTAGTTATAGTGTAAAATTCAACTCTCATTTATATTAGAAATTAGTATAACTGAGTGCGTCAGAGTGTGCTAAGAATTTTGACACACTTAGCAATGACAAAATAAGACGGAAAGTATTGTTTTTATAAGAGGGGCCTGTAGCTCAGTTGGTTAGAGCAGTGGACTCATAATCCATTGGTCGGAGGTTCGAGTCCTCCCGGGCCCACCATTTTAAAGCGTTTCCAAGGCTTATCTATTTTTATAAAGTGAGAGCAGATGAGAATTGGTAAACTACTGTTTTCATTTAATCAAACTGAGCCCCAACAATCTTTTTAAATAAGAATTTCTATAAAAGTTTTTATTCACTTACTTTGGCATATATTTTGCTTGTTCCGTCTTTAAAAAGTATCAAAACATCATATTGCATAAATCTTCCCTCAACTTCCATTCCAGGTGAACCAAGAGGCATTCCCGGAACTGACAATCCAATTGCATTAGGGTGTTCTTCAGATAGAAACTGAGTTATGTATTCACTTGGAATATGACCCTCAAAAATATAGCCATCTTTTGAAACACCAGTATGACAAGATCTATACTCAGGTCTTATTTGATAGCTTTCCTTAATCTCTTGAAGATTTTGATGATCCTTTGTTGATGTAGTAAATCCATTTTTTTCCAAATGCTTAATCCATTGCTTACAACATCCACAAGTTGGTGTTTTATGAACAAGTAGTGATGGATTATTATCATTAGTCATACTATTTGTGTATAAGGAGCCAACAATAACCACAATTGTAAAAGCTATTTTTGTAATATATTTAGTATTCATTTTTTTATGATATCAAGAACTAGAAGCCAACCCAATTTTTGAATAAAAAAAACCTCTAACAAGTAGAGGTTTTTTCAAATTAGTATATATGCTTACATCGCCATAACGCCTAGCATTAATAGCAAAATTAACAAACCTACTCCAATCAACATAAGGAGAAGGTATGCTTTCGCAAAATTAGCTTGAGATTGTGGAGCCCCGCTACCAAATGCCCATACCAATAACATAATAAAATTCACTATTGGAATGCACATTAAGATAAACACTACAACCCAGTTACCGACACTTACTACTCTGTTATCCATCATTAAATCCTCTCTATTATAATATGTGTATATTTAATATATATCATAATCCAGTTTAACTATTTATAGTAAAGATTCCAATCATTTATCAAAATTATAAGTACAATAATATTAAGATGAAATTGCAGAATTTATTTATAGATTTGTTTAGAATTTTACCAAAAAAGGTATTACGTTATCTTGCAGGAGATCCAGTTCAAATAGATGGCAATACTCTTGATGTAAATATACAGCTCATTTCAAACCTATCTGCTAAAGAAAACAGAAAAAAGCTGGTTACACCAGATGACTATAGACATGCTGCAAAATCATTAGATAATTTAGCACTTCCAAATATATCTGGAGTAGAGATTAAAGATCAAGAAATTATAGTACCAGATGGCCCGATGCAAATAAGAGTTTATAAGAAAAAATCTAACATTAATAAAAATGCAGTAATCCTATTTTTCCACCAAGGAGGATTGGTAATAATGGATAATAAGACTGATGATTATTTTTGCTCATTACTTTCAGATAAATGCTCCGCCACAGTAATTTCTCCAAATTATCGTTTATGTCCTGAGAACGATTTTCCAGCAGCAATTGAAGATGGCCTTTCCTTGTGGGACTATGTTTTAGAAAATGCAGATTCTCTTAACATTAATCCACAGTTAATAGCACTTGCTGGAGATAGTGCTGGAGGAATGATTTCAGCAACAATGGCTAGAATCTTAAGTGACAGAGGTGGGGTCAGACCCGCTGCCCTTTGTTTAGTATACCCTTGGGTTACAACGAGTTTTGAAAATCAACCCTCCCTTAAAAGTTGTGCAGATGTTTTTCCTATGACTTTTGAGACAGTAGAATTTTTCAACAAAACAGTATTTCCTAATAATAAGAATGCAGAACATCCTTGGGCAAATCCATTACAACAAAATGATCTAAAAAATTTACCTCCTTGTATTGTTGCAACTGCAGGCTTTGATCCAGTTAGGGACCAAGGCAATCAATTTGTTGAAGCGTTGAAAAAGGCTGGAGTAAAAGTATTTGATTATTGTTTTGATTCTCTTCCTCACAGCTTTTTGATATTTGGGCGCATAAGCAGCGTCGCACAAAGAGCTAATAATACAATAGCAAATAATCTTGCTAATATATTAAATAAAAATGTTTAGATACTTTGCATACATAATCTTAATATTTTCAGTGAATTTATTTTCACTGGACAGAATAGTTGTCGCAAAAAATATTATCACCTTAGATGATCGGTATTCAAATGCTAATGCTCTTTATATTAAAAAAAACAGAATTCATTCAGTTGGATTAAAAAAAGACCTATTAAGAGAATATCCAAATATTTTTGTAGATTACTCTCATCAAGAAAATATTATTATACCTGGATTCATTGAGCATCATGTTCATCCCTTACTTGCTGCTATCACAATGAATTCTCATATAATTGCTATTGATGATTGGGACGTCTCTTCTAAAAAAACTTTTGGCGTTAGAAATAGAAAAGACTACCTAAAAAGTTTAAAGGACGTTGAAGATTCTTTGAGTGACAATAATCCTTTAGTTAGTTGGGGGTTCCATCATTATTTCCATGGAAAATTAACGAGACAAGATTTAGATTTAATTTCTAATGATAGACCTATCTTAATTATTCATAGATCTTTTCATGAATTTATTTTGAATACCAAAGCTTTAGAGTTTTTTGATATTTCAGAAAAAGATATAGCCATTTTAAATTATCAAGAAAAAAAATTAGCAAACCTTGATGAAGGTCATTTTTCAGAAAGGGGCCTAATAGCAGTAATGCCAAAAATTATGAGTTATCTTGCAGCTCCAGAAAGAATTATTAATGGGCTTCAGATTTCAGAGAAATATTTTCAAGAGCAAGGCATAACATTGATTGCAAATCCTGGTGCTATGTATGATCAGAGAATACAACAAGCAAAGAACTATGTTTTTGGCGACGAAGAAACTCCTTTTAGATCATTGTATATCCCAAGTGCCTTATATATGTTGGAGCATGTAAAACAAGATGATTTGTTGAAAGAGACGAATGCTCTTTTATCATGGGGTGAGGGCAGAGTAGAGTTTATTCCAAATCATATAAAGCTTTTTAGCGATGGTGCTATGTATTCACAAAATATGGTTCTTCGAGATGGATATCTTGATGGGCATCAAGGTGTTTGGCTAATGGAGGACAATGTTTTTAAAAAAACATTTAGGCTATATTGGGATGCTGGATACCAAATTCATATTCATCAAAATGGAGACGCAGGTCTCGATCGTGTTCTAGATGTGCTAGAGGAAAATATTAAGAGGAATCCTAGAAAAGACCATAGAACAACAATCGTTCATTTTGGTTACTCTGCATTTGATCAAGTAGAAAGAATGAAAAAGCTCGAAGTAATTGTAAGCGCTAACCCATATTATGTAGCTGCTTTGTCAGATTTATATAGTAAAAAAGGTGTTGGTTTCGAACGCTCTCAAGAAATGGTTAGATTGGGAGATGTAGCTAGATCAAATATTCCACTATCACTTCATTCAGACATGCCAATGGCTCCAGCTTCACCACTTGTGCTTATAGATGCAGCTGTAAATAGAATTAACTTCGCAAATAAAGTAGCTGGGCCTGCACAAAGAATTTCCCAATTAACAGCTCTTAAAGGAGTTACAATTAATTCTGCTTATACGCTTGGAATAGAATCAGAATATGGGTCGATCAGTCCAGGAAAATATGCAAATTTGACCATACTTTCAGATAACCCGCTAACCGTAGAGCCCTTAAATATTAAAGACATCAAAGTGATTGGTACTATTGAAGAGGGCAGGTCTTTTATAAATCAAAAGTAGATTTAGTTTCTAGATTGAAGAGCAATTTTTCGAAACGATAAGTTGCTATAATTAAAAGTCTTTTCTTCCATTAATGATCCATATTTTTGTTTCCAATCTTTATGAATTCCCAATTGACCTTTCTTTGGAGGATTAATTTTTATTTCTACATCATATAAGTCATCTATGTTGCCAGGAAGTTTTATATTTCTAGCATAATGAAAGTTATCACTTAAGTTTAAATGAGGTGTAAGCATTGTTTTTAATTCATTCCCGTTTTTATTTTTAATAGTTGCACTAACAACAAGGTATGGAATAAAGCCTCCTGGTTGTGAACCTTTTGGACCATTTTCAGACCAATTGATAAGCATCTCTATATGGATGTCTGTTTCAGACTCTTGTAAAAAAAATTTATCCGGAAAAATTGAATCTTTTGGAGCTGCTTCAAATATAATTGATATGCCTGGCAACACTTCCTCTTGCCCAAAAACCATTTCTTGGCCATGTAGAGATGTTAATTGAAGAGCAATTATGTATATTAAAAATTTCTGCATAATTTATTTTTATAACTCAAAAGATCTATATTCTTTAGCTTGCTTTACAAGCGCTTTTCTATAATCTACTTGTTTGAATATCGGTTTATCAAAACTTATAAAATATATTTCTTCTTTTGAAAGAATATAGTAACCATCTATACTTAAAGCAAACATCTTTGCATTACAATCTTTTATCCCGTAAATAGCATTTAAAGCTGAATGAATAACATTTGAATGATCCTCATTCATATGTTCAATGATCATATCTTCATTTTTGCTCCATTTAGGAATTGAATCATTCCAGTTTTTTGGATCTAGCCATGCAATTTCACCAAATCCACCAATCCATCTTGCTTGTGATATTTTAAGTTTGTAAAAATTGAAGTCATGCATCGAAGCATATTGTTTGCTTTGAGGTAAAAATTTTTCAAATCTTTTTTTACAATCAGCTAAGTCATATTTTGGAACTTCAGCCAGATCACCAATCAACGTTAGCCTAGAACTATTCTGCTTATCTAAATCAGTATCAAGTTTAAATAGAGTAACACATGATTTTGAATCATTTTTTAAGTTGACAGTGTGTTGCGCTATATCACTCGTATATATAAACAATGTTCTATTTTTGTCAGAAACATATGTTATGAAGCTACCAAAGGGATAACCTTGAAATTTTTTTGAGATTGTAGACAAGATTGCAGAATTCGCTGTTCTGTATAACCTTACAGCTTCTTTCTCATATTTAGTTTTCTTTAACATTTTAATAATACGTAATAAATAGCGGATCAGTTTTTACATTAATTTCGATATTATAAATTTTTGACAGTAAGTCTGCTTTTAAAACCTCATTAGGTTTCCCGACCTCAACTAATATGCCATTATTTAATATAGCTATTTTGTCTGAAAACTTAGCTGCTAAATTTAAGTCATGAAGAACAAGCATTACTCCGGTTCCATTTTTTGCCGCATTTTTAACAATATTTAGTAACTTAATTTCGTAAGTTAAATCTAAATTAGCAGTTGGCTCGTCTAGGAATAAGTACTTTGGATCATCTGAATCTGACGGTCTCCAAAGCTGTAACAATGTTCTTGCAAAATGTATCCTTCTTTGTTCGCCACCCGAAAGTGTATTGAAGTTTCTATTAACAAGCTTACTTACTCCACATTTTTTCATAACATCCTTGACGGCATTCTCAAACTCACTAGCATACGCACTAACACCTCTTTTTATCCATCCCATTTCAACAATTTCTTTAACAGAAAAATCAAAAGCTATAGGCTGTAGTTGAGACATAACGCTTCTTGTAAAAGCTCTTTCTTGAATATTAATCTCTGATAAATTAATTTCATCATATAGTATGTCTCCGTTTTTAGGTTCTATATCTCCAGCTAATGCTCTAAGCAAGGTTGACTTTCCAGCACCATTTGGGCCAATAATGCTCAATACTTCTCCTTCATTAATCTCTAAAGAAATATCATTAATAATATTTCTATTATTAAGTTCTATACTTATTGATCTAGACTTAATACTCATGAGCGTTTAATTCTGAAAATTAACCATAAAAAGAAGGGTGAACCAATTGCACTTGTTAATAATCCAACTGGTAACTCTGCTGGCTGAATCATCACTCTAGAAAGCATGTCAGCTGTAATCATTAATGATGCTCCAATAAGTGCAGATCCTGGTAGCAAATAATTATGATTTACTCCACCAAATAGTCGAACTAAGTGAGGTACTACAAGGCCAACAAAACCAATCATTCCTGATAAAGATACACTGGCACCAACAGCAGCAGCACAAGTAAAAATAATTTTGTATTTAAGTTTTTTAACATCTACACCCAATCTATAAGCTTCTGGCTCGCCAAGCTGAATTAAATCTAGATTCCTTGATACCGTCATCATTGAAAATATAGATATAACTATTATGATTATGGCAGGAACTAGCAATGGCCAAGTTATTCCACCAAAACTTCCCATAGTCCAAAATGTAAGACCTCTCAGCTCAGAATCGCTACTTATAAAAGTTAAAATACCAATACCAACACCGGCTATTGCATTGACTGCAATACCAACAAGAAGCATATATGTTACACCTTGATAGCCAAAACCTTTTGTAAGGAAATATAATAATAGTATTACCATCATTGCTCCAAATATTGCTCCTAGCGGTAAAAGAAATGACCCCAAAATAAAACCACCTAAGAAATTTGAACCTAAAACTATAACTAACGCAGCACCTAAAGCAGCTCCAGCTGATACACCAATAAGACCAGGATCTGCCAAAGGGTTTCTAAACAGACCTTGTAATGCTGCTCCAGAAATACCAAGACTTGCACCAACTAAAGCAGCAAGAATTACTCTTGGAAGTCTTATTTCGTATAAAACAATTTGCGAGAGTTCACTAAGCTCTCCATTAAAAAGGCTACCGATTGTTATATTTACACTTCCAGTAGCGCATGCTGTTATAAAGCAAAATAAAGAAAAAATTGCGAAAGCATTAAGCATGAAGATTTGTCTTGATGAAATATGCATACTCTTAAAACCAATCTTTTGAATAATGTTATTCATTAATTCTTGCAAATTCTTCAGCTATATCTTTAGCAGATTTAATTGTTCTAGGACCAAATCCAAGCATTGCCATACCATCCATAACAATAATATTATTATTTTTTGAAGCTGGAGTAAGCGCAAGACTGGGATGCTTACCCAAGTTTTCAATAGTTTTAAAAGATGAGAGGCCTCTTTCTGTGATAAGTATAAAGTCTGGTTTAGCTTCAATTATTGCTTCGGTTGAGACAGGTTTCCATCCTTCAAATGAACTCATTACATTTACTCCCCCTGTCATGGAGATTAAACCATTAGCTGAAGTACCACCCCCTCCGACTGTTGGCGATCCGCTTTCCATTCCTAAGATAAACATCACCTTAATATCTTTATTATTACTAGCAAGATCTTTTAAAGTATTTGCATCATCTGCAAGATTTTTAAATATCTTCTTTTTTATTTTCTGATCAACACCAAGAATTTCTGCAATACATTCAACTTTATTAATAATTCCATCAGAGGTGTTTTCTTCTGGAATAATCTTAATTTGAACTCCAACCCTTTTAAGTTGTTCTATGACTGCTGGCGGGCCCATATCATTTTCACCTAAAATTAAAGTAGGTGATATTGAAAGGATGCCTTCTGCAGATAATGCTCTTACATATCCTATTGAGGGAAGTTCTTTTGCTTCATTTGGAAAATTAGATGTAATATCAACAGCAACAAGCCTTTCTTCTTGTCCAAGCATATAGATAATTTCTGTAATAGACCCGCCAGCTACAGTAATTCTTGAAGCATCATCAGCCTTAATGCAGGCATATACAAACTCTGTTTTTGTAGTTAAAAGAAGTATAAAAAAGAGTATATAAATTTTATATATATATTTCATAATTGATTTTTTTGTCAAAACTAAATGATAATCATTCTCATTCTCAACCAGAATTTACTATAAAACAAGGAGAATTTATGAAAATCTTAAGAAATATAATGATTTTTGGCACACTTTACTTCAACATTTTATTAATAGCTCAAGAAAACACCGAATCAGTCGAAGAAGTGGTAACAATAAGTTCAAAACTACCTGTACCAATTGGAAAGGTTGTTGGATCTGTATCTCTAATCTCGCTAGATGAAATAGAAACACGCATGGTAACTGATATCGCTCAATTATTAGATAATACCGTTGGCGTAACAGTACCTAAAGATATTACTTCAGGAAGAGCAAGAAATTCTGATATAACAATTCGTGGCGTTGGCAACAATAGAGTAAATATTTTTATTGATGGCTTTAGAACTGGAGATGCATATCAAAGCGGAGGTTATGGTAAAGATTTAGTAGATACTGAACTATTAAAAAGAGTAGAGATTCTTAAAGGGCCTAGCTCATCACTTTATGGTTCAGACGGATTGGCAGGCACAGTTTCATATACAACAAAAGATGCTTCAGACCTAGTGTCAGATTCTAACAGTTATCTTTCGGTCACTTTAAACAATCAAGAAGTAAACAGTCTTGAAAAAGTTACTGTTCTTGGAGCAGCGACTATCAATAACTTAGAGGCTCTTATTCAACTTAGCGGAAGAGATATGAATGAAGTTGAAGTGCATGATGATGCTACTGAAACTCTCAACCCTATGAACGGAGAACAAGAAAGTATTTTAACAAAACTGAAGTTTAAATTAGAAAATGGCTCTGTTATTAAACTCACATTTGATAGTCAAGAATTAGACTCAAATTATAATTTACTGACGAATCTAGGTATGTCTTATTTTCCACAAGTTGAGTCAGTTTCAGCTTCCTCAGGAGTTGATAATCTATCAAGAGATAGATTCTCTGTAGTTTATGAATTTGAAGGATTTAATCAATTTTTTGATAATGGAGTTATAAGATTTTTTAATCAATCAACTGATCAAAGAACAATTACTTCAAAAACTAAAACAGTTTTTAGCTTTGGTCCGCCAAGCCCAACTTCAGATTTAAGTGATTATGACTTTAATCAGGAGGTTTCTGGTTTTTCAGCTGAAATGACAAAAATAGCTGGTAAGCACAATATTGTTTATGGATTTGAAAGTGAAACGGCTGATTATTCTCGTAATAATGATAGAACAGAAGTTAATCTTGTTACTGGAACAGTAAACAAGACTTTCTCAAATACTCTATACCCACATAAGCGTTTTCCTGATAGCGAAGTTACAAGAGAGGCGTTGTTCATAAATGATAGATTTTATTTAAACGACCTTACAACTTTAGTGATTGGTGCAAGATATGATACTTATGACCAAAAAGCAAAATCAGATGAACTTCACAAAAGAAACAACATTTTTGGTCATGAAGTAAAGCCTAGGAACGATAGCGAGCTATCTCTTAAAGCTGGATTAATTTATAACATTGATGATGAAATGTCTGTGTTTCTTCAGTACGCTGAGGGATACAGAAATCCTAATTTTGATGAAGCTTACAACACATATACAAACTTAGCACAAATGTATACGATTATTCCAAATCCTGATATTACTGCTGAAACTAGTGAGGGTTTTGAAATCGGTTTGAGAGGAAACTTAAATACCACATCATGGTCATTAGCTTATTATGAAAATGATTACAAAGATTTTATTGAATATGAGTATCTATTTCCGCCAATTCAAGGAGTTCTTCAAGTTCAATATCAGAATCTTGGTTCAGTTGAAACAAGAGGCGTAGAATTTGAATCCAAAACAACATTCACTGAAAATTTATCTGGATCTATTGGGGTAAGTCTTAACGAAGCTCAAGAGGATGATGGGCCGCTAGACTCATTATCTCCTGACCATGCAAAAATTGGATTATCCTGGAATTCGAATAACGGAAAACTTAGATTAAACACTATATCGACTATTGTAGATTCGAGTAGCTCAAATTTAAGTCCGGTATGTGGAAGAAGCGGACAATGCTTGCCTGCGCAAACCACTTCAGGGAGAGTAACTTTTGATAGTTACTTAAGCTATAACCTTAATGAAAAATTAAATATTAAACTGGGATTAAGAAATTTAACAAATGTTAAATATTGGGATTATCCAACTATTGCTGGACAAGCTGCAGGTACAGCTGACGAGTATCTTATGCCTGGAAGAAATATGAGCTTTTCAATAAGATATACGTTATAAAAAAACTTTAAAATCAGGCTGTTTTTACATGAAAAAAATGGCCTTATTTTTGAATCAAAAAATCATTTACAAAGTCATAAAAATGTCGTTTAATCAGTGTTAGATTTAACAAGTTGTCATCAATTTGCAAGGGGGGAAATATGACTAATCCAAATCATCCTAGCGTCGACCAAAGTGATCGCGTAGTTCCAATAAATCTTCGGCAGAGTGGCCGAACTCCAACTGAGTTACTGATTTCAACTCGTGTTAGAAAGTCGCCTTTTTGGCATTTGTCTCATGAAGCTGGTTGCTGGAGAGCAACAGTTTATAACCGAATATATCATCCAAGAGGATACGTTAGACCAGAAGATGGTGGAGCGATGGTTGAATATGACGCTTTGGTTAATAGAGTAACTATGTGGAATGTTGCTGTCGAAAGACAAATAAGAGTTAAAGGACCAGATGCAGAAGCTTTTACAGATTTTGTTATTACTCGTGATGCAACAAAAATTGAGCCTATGCATGGAAAATATGCAATCTTATGTAATGACAAAGGCGGGATTCTTAATGACCCAGTTCTATTGAGACTTTCAGAAGATGAATTTTGGTTTTCTATTTCCGATAGTGATCTTTTATTTTGGCTTCAAGGCGTAAATGTAACTAAAAAATTTGATGTCATAATAGATGAAATTGATGTATGTCCAGTTCAAATACAAGGACCTTTGTCAGAAGATCTTATGGCTAAGTTGGCTGGTGAAGAATTAAGAGAAGTTCCATATTATGGACTTATGGAAGCAAAAGTTGGCGGCGCTGATTGTGTCATTAGTCAAACTGGATTTACTGGAGAAAAAGGATATGAAATCTATGTTCGTGATGCGCATGCAAATGCTGAAAAAATGTGGAATGCAGTTCTTGAAGCAGGCGAGGAATTTGGTTTGATGGTTATAGCTCCAGCTCACCATCGAAGAATAGCAGCTGGTATATTATCCTGGGGACAAGACTTAGATCACGAAACATCTCCTTTTCAAGTCAATCTTGCCTATCAAGTTCCAAGAAATAAAAAAGCAGATTACATTGGAAAAGAAGAACTTGAGAAACAACGAGAAGTTATCGATGCTGGAGAGTTCCCATTTAAAATGCGAATGGTCGGAATAACACTTGGTGGAAAAGAAATTACTGACTATGCGCCAGATTTTTGGCTTGTTTCTGACAGTGAAGGAAGCGATGTTGGTTATGTCACTTCTCCATGGTGGTCTCCAGAACTTGAAACAAATATTGCACTTGCATGGGTGCCTTGGAATTTGTCTGAAGTAGGAACAAAGCTTCAGGTTAAATTGCCTGACGAGTACTCTGAATCATCTGGAGTTGCTGTAGAAGCTCAGGTGGTTGATGTACCCTTCAGAGAATCTGTAAACCCAAATAAGCGTGAAGTTCAAAAAGAAAAAGGCTTAGATTACGCTGACTAAAATTAATACAGTGGAAGATTAGTAATATCTTCCACTGTATCATTTAATGAATTCTTTATTTAAATTTTTTAGATAAAAAGGGCTCTTTGCTTTTTAAAGCAATTTGCCCAACTAGAAAGAATAATTACTTGTTTTTATGAGCTTTACGTAATTCTCTGTAAATTTTATCAAGCTTTTTTTTCTTAATAGTTCTTACAGTCTTTCTTCTTAAACTAGCGAGCTTTGATTTTCTAACTCTCTCCCCTTTATTTATTCTTAATTCTCCAAAAGGAATGTTTAATGCCATTAATTAATAGTAACAAAAAAATATAAAAACTCTACAATATAAATAATGAATATTGTTGAAAACAACAAAATCCAAAAAGCTATATTAGTCTACATTAATATTGAATCACTAAGTAAGACCGAAAAATTAGAAAACAGCTATGAGGAGTTTTGTAGCTTGGTTCAATCATCGGGAGCTGAAATTGTAGATAAAATTAAGCTTAATCAAAAAGTTCCTTTAATAAGCTCTTTTATTACCAACGGAAAATTAGAACACATTAAAAATAAAATTAATGAGTCAATCTTATATATTGATCTTATTATAATTAATCATCAACTATCAGCATCGCAAAATCGAAACCTAGAAAAGTTTTTTAACAAAAGAGTTATAGATAAAACTGAATTAATTCTAGATATTTTTGCTACTAGAGCTTCATCTCATATTGGCAAACTCCAAGTTGAATTAGCTCAATTAAATCATTTATCAACAAGATTAATAAGAGGCTGGACTCACTTAGAGAGACAAAAGGGCGGTATTGGACTTAGAGGCCCGGGTGAGACTCAGTTAGAAACCGATAGGCGTTTAATAAATAAAAGAATTAAAAGACTAAACTTGAGACTAGATAAAGCTCATAAACAAAGAGAAATTAACAGATACTCAAGAAAGAAGAGCAGGAATAGACTGGTTGCATTAGTTGGTTATACTAATGCTGGCAAGACAACTTTATTTAATAAGTTAACTGAAAGCATTCAAATCGCAGAAGATAAATTATTTGCGACATTAGATTCGGTTACTCGAAAAAATAAAAATCCTGAGCTTGGTCCAATCTTATTTTCAGACACAGTAGGCTTTATTTCTGATCTTCCAGCCCAACTAATTGAGTCATTTAAGGCTACTCTTGATGAACTTAAATCTGCAGATCTTTTACTTCACGTTATCGATATCTCAGATATTGATTGGAAGGTAAAGGCTAAAGAGGTAAACAAAATCCTTAAAGATTTGGGTTTAGAAGGTATTCCACAAATTGTTGTAAATAACAAGATTGATATGGTTCCTGCATCAAAGCTTAAAGCCTTAGCTGATAGAAACGACAAAGATATATTTATATCAGCTGAAAATGAAATCGAATTTGATAATCTTCGCTTTTTGATTAATAAAACTTTATTCAATGGAATTTATCAAGGTTGGATATCGCTTGAAAGTAATCTTGGAAATATAAGATCAATGCTGTTTGATATGGGGTGTGTCGAAGAAGAGAAGGTTTCTGCAGATGGAAAGATGTTTGCAAATATAAGAATAGGAAATGATGAGTTAAAGCAATTGAACAAATTAAAGGGTTTTGAAATTTGCCATGATAAAGATATACTTTTTAAATCTATTAACACATAAATAATTCTAAGATGAAAAAATTAAACAATGTTCTCGAATCTATAGCTAAACCAATGATTCCAATCGCGCCATGGTTGTTAAGACTGGGCCTTGGGACTTCATTCATATTACATGGTATTGGCAAACTGCCATTACCTCCAGAAAAAATGGTTACCTGGTTCGAAAGTATGGGTTATATGTACCCAGAGCTTGTTACATCATTAGTTGCAATTGGTGAAATTGCGGCGGGAGTAGGGATAATCTTGGGAGGCTTGATTAGTGGACATATTGGCAATCTTATATCTAGATTATCTGGTGGAGCAGTTGTAGTCATAATGATAGGTGCGATAGTAATAGCTCATTCAGATTGGCTAATTACAAAAAAATTGTTTATGAGTGAACAGATTTTCTTACTGATATTAGGACTTTACTTTTCAATAAAAGGTAACGACTAAGATATATTAGGTTTCAAATATATCTCGCGATTTAAAAATTAATACATTTTTGTTCTTTTTTATGTAAAACTACTTGCAAATCTAAATGAGAATCATTATCATTCTCATTCATGAAAGCTACTTTATTGGTCATTCCCCTAAAAGTGTGCAGTTTTTTAGATTTTATATCAAAAAATCTTTAGGCGAAAAAAAGTAGCTTTCATTTTAATTAATTAAAAGAGGAAAATATGAATAAATTAATAAATAAATTTTTTGATGATATTTCACCATTATTTATCATCAGTTTTTTAGTTATATCTTCATTTGTTGTTAATCTAAATGCAGCTGATGAAGGAACTGAGGTCGAATCAGTAACAATCATTGGTACTAAAGATGACGTTAAAGATTTACCTGGTTCAGGTACTGTTATAACAAATGCAGATCTTCAAAAAGCTATGGATACAGACATACATAAAATTTTGTCTGCAGTACCTGGCGTTTACTTTAGAACAGAAGATGGGTACGGGTTAAGACCTAATATATCTATTCGAGGCACATCTATTGATAGATCAGCCAAAGTTACACTTATGGAAGATGGTATTTTAATAGCACCAGCTCCATATACATCTTCTTCTGCTTATTATTTTCCTACTACTGGAAGAATAAATTCAGTAGAAGTGCTAAAGGGACCTTCATCTATTAGTCAAGGACCTAGCACTATTGGAGGAGCTATAAACCTTATTAGTACACCAATACCTGAAGTAAATTCTGGAAGATTTGTTCAGGAAATTGGAGAGAATGGAATGATGAGAACTCATGCTTACTACGGTATGAATTCAGGAAATTTAGGAGCATTGGTTGAGGTGCATGAACATCAAACCGATGGTTTTGATAGCATAGCTAATGTTGGCGGTGATACAGGTTTAGATAAATCTGACATTATGTTTAAAGCAAGATACGAAGCAGGAAATCATTCAGTAACACTTAAGATGTTAGAAGTTGATGAAACTTCTAACCAGTCATATGTTGGTTTATCACAACAAAGCTTTATGGCTAATCCAAGAAAAAGATATGGAATGACACAATATGATGTTATGAATAATGATGGCGATCAGATGTCATTAACTTATGTAGGTTCTTTTAATAATTTTGATGTTGTAGCATCTACATGGAGTAATGATTACCACAGAGATTGGTTTAAAGTTGATAAAGCAAATAATACTAAAGCTCATGGAGTGAGCAATGGTATTAATAATGTAATTTCTGCTGCCAATGGTGGAAATGCCAATGCTCAAGCGATACTCGATGGTGAGCTAGCAGTTCAGGTTAAATTAAAACATAACAATAGATTCTATACTAATGAGGGATTCCAATTTAAAGTATCTACTGAAATAGGCGCTCATGCTTTAACAGTTGGATATAGAGATATGGAAGACTCAGAAAGTAGATATCAGAAATATGAATGTTTTGATCAAAGTGCAACTGGAGTTAACTCAGCTCTTTACGCATGTAGTACTGGATTTACAGGAAGTAATAATAGATTAAGAGTTTCAGAAGCCACATCTTTTTATATCGAAGATAAAATAACATTAGGAAAGCTAGCAGTAACAATTGGTCATAGGTCTGAAGAATACGATCAAGTTGAAAACAGATGGGATGATGGAACTCCTACAAGAAATGTTTTAGCATCTGGTTATCCAAAAACTAAAGATGGTGATCATAACACTACAGGTTTTGGAGCAACATATGAGCTAAATGATAACGTGCAGCTTGTTGCAGGTTTTCACGAAGGTATGACGGCTATGTTCGGTACTGACCCTGAAACAGCAGACAATATGGAGCTAGGAGTAAGATATTCAGAAGGCATGACTAATGTTGAAGTGTTTTACTTTCAGAGTGACTATGAAAGCTTAAAAGCTGAGTGTAAGAATTCTCAAGGCGGAGACTGTAATGAGGGTGATGTCTTTGATGGTGGTGCCGTTGATGTATCAGGTGTTGAAGTATCAGCTTCATGGATTCTAGAAGGAGACAACGGAGTTTCATATCCAGTTGGCCTTACTTACACGTCAACTGATGCAACATTTGCAAATAGTTTTGATGACGACGGTGAATACTGGGGTGTTGTTGCTGATGGTGACGATGTTCCATATGTACCAGATTCATCTCTAGCTTTAGTTGCTGGATTTGTAAATTCAAATGGATTAAGCGGTAATATGAGATATGTAAGTAACGGAAGCTCCTGTTCAACAGCTGCATGTGGCACATATCAAACTATTGATTCTCATAGTTTCTTAGATTTAAATTTAAGAAAAGCACTAAATGAAAACATGGATGTATATTTAGTTCTTGAGAATGTTTTAGATAGTGAAGATATTGTTGCTAGAGCACCAAAAGATGGAGCTAGATCACAAAAACCTAGAACAATGAAAGTAGGTTTTTCATATAATTTCTAATTATATTAGAGGAGAGGGGTGTTATACAGTACCCCTAAAAATCAAAGGGGTGTTTTAAACACCCCTTTTTTTAAAGTAGAATACGCATTATGAAAGATTTGCTTAAATATGACGACACACAAATTTTTAAATATGACAATTTAGTTCTCGCAGTCATATATACAATTGGTCACATATTTGTTGCTATGGCATGTAATAAAATCATTACAGGCGCTTCATTAAATATGGCTGCAGCTGATGCATTTATTGAGCCCATCATCAATGGATTTTGGTTTTATTTTCTTCTGGTTTTTCTAAAAAAAATTATTGAACAAAAGCTCGTTAATAGTAAACATTTCCTTAAAAATATCAATGTTGGCATATATCTCGCCATCATATATACAGTTGGTCATGTTTTAATAGCTATGACGTGTAATAGATTGTTAACAGGAGCCCCATTAAATTTAGCAGCAATAGATGCTTTGGTAGAGCCTATGGTTAATGGTGTATGGTTTTATCTTTTATTTGAAGTCTTTAACAAATATAAAGCAAAAGTCATTACCTCATCTGGAAAAAGCAGCAAGAATCCTGACGAAGAGATATTTAATCGATCAAAGTTTGTGCCAATAAACAATAAAAGAGATCATTTAGAAAAAGATTTAGATTAAATATACAAAAATTTATTCATTAAAGTACAATAACGCAATCTAATGTGGGGCTATAGCTCAGCTGGGAGAGCACCTGCTTTGCAAGCAGGGGGTCCGCGGTTCGATCCCGCGTAGCTCCACCACTAAAAAATACTTAAATACTTTTTTTTTAGATTTTTTATAGTATATTTATGTATATTATATAACTGCACATTTTTGGAGCCTTAATAAATATGACTGATAAAGCTGAAGGGAAGTGTCCTGTAATGCATGGGGCCATTACAACTCATAGTTCAAGCGGCACATCGAATAAAGATTGGTGGCCTAATCAATTAAATCTAAACATACTTCATCAACATGATTCAAAATCAAATCCAATGGATGAAGGTTATGACTACAGAGATGAATTTAAAAAAATTGATTACGATGCTTTAAAAAAAGATTTAAATAATCTGATGACTGATTCCCAAGATTGGTGGCCTGCAGATTATGGTCATTACGGACCTTTCTTCATAAGAATGACTTGGCATGCCGCTGGCACATATAGAAATACAGATGGAAGAGGTGGCGGTGGAACTGGCGCTCAACGTTTTGCTCCTCTTAATAGCTGGCCTGACAATGGAAATCTAGATAAAGCAAGAAGACTCTTGTGGCCTGTAAAACAAAAATATGGGAAAAAAATTAGTTGGGCAGATTTGTTAATCCTTGCTGGTAATGTTGCTATTGAATCAATGGGTGGAACAACTTTTGGATATAGCGGAGGAAGACCTGATATATGGGGCCCTGAAGAAGATATACATTGGGGCATTGAATCAGAATGGTTAGAGAACAAAAGATACAGAGGTGAAAGAGAATTAGATAATCCTTTAGCGGCAGTTCAAATGGGTCTTATATATGTAAATCCCCAAGGACCTGACGGCAATCCTGATCCTTTAGCAAGCGCCCACGATATTAGAGAAACTTTTGGTAGGATGGCAATGAATGACGAAGAAACTGTAGCATTGGTTGCAGGTGGTCATACTTTTGGTAAAGCCCATGGTGCTGGTGCAGAAGATCATGTTCAATCTGAACCAGAAGGGGCTCCTCTAGAGGAAATGGGTTTTGGTTGGTCTAGCACTTATGCATCAGGGGTAGGTAGCGATACTATAACTAGTGGTATCGAAGGCGCTTGGACAGCAAATCCAACTCAATGGGACAATGGATATTTTGATTTATTATTTGGATATGAATGGGAATTAACAAAAAGTCCTGCTGGTGCGCATATTTGGCATGCAGTTGGGCAAACAGAAGAGGATATGGCACCGGATGCTGAAGATGCATCGAAAAAAGTCCCAACAATGATGACCACTGCTGATATAGCATTGAGAGAGGATCCAAGCTATAAGAAAATTTCAAAAAGATTTCATGAAAATCCCGATGAATTTGCTGATGCTTTCGCAAGAGCTTGGTTTAAGTTGCTTCATAGAGACATGGGACCAAAAACAAGATATATGGGACCCGAAGTTCCTCAAGAAGAACTAATTTGGCAAGATCCGGTTCCACCCGGTAATATCGAATATGATGTTAATGCAGTAAAAAAATTGATTTCTGATTCAGAATTATCAATTCAAGAAATGATTGAAACTGCATGGGCAAGTGCATCAACTTTTAGAGGTTCTGATATGCGCGGAGGTGCAAATGGTGCAAGGGTTAGATTAGCTCCACAAAAAAATTGGGAAGTAAATAATCCAAATCAATTAAATAAAGTTATTGAGGTGTATAAGAAAATATCAAATGATACAGGCGCTTCAATCGCTGATATTATTGTTTTAGCTGGAAACCTTGGAATTGAAATGGCTTCAGGTATTGATGTACCTTTCACTCCTGGAAGAGGCGATGCTTCACAAGATCAGACGGACATTGAATCGTTTGAAGTTTTAGAACCTAAATCAGATGCATTTAGAAATTTTCATGCAGTTGGTATAAATATCCCTCCTGAAGAAATCATGCTCGATAAAGCACAGTTATTAGGCCTCACAGCACCAGAGATGACAGTTCTAATAGGCGGCATGAGATCATTAGGTATAAGTGCAAATGGGTATGGTTTATTTACAGAAGATCCTAACAAGTTAAGTAACGACTATTTTAAGACCTTGCTTGATATGTCTGTTCAATGGAAACCAAATGGAACAGGTAATTCCTATGAGGCCTTCGATAGGAATTCTGGTGAAAAAATTAGAACAGCTTCAAGATCAGATTTAGTATTCGGTTCAAACTCTCAATTAAGAGCAATTGTAGAGGTATATGCAGAAGATGATTCAGGAGAAAAGTTTGCTAAAGACTTCATTAATGCTTGGAACAAAGTTATGAATGCTGACAGATTTGATATTCAGTAATTTATTTAGTCTCTAATATTTTAACGTTTTGAATTGTTTGTACAGAATATTTAGCTACAACCGCCAATATATTCATACACAACTGTGCTAAAAGTAATTTTGTTGAAATAAGCTCTATATTTAGAATATCAAAGTAATATATTCCAAAAATAGCAAAAAAAGAAAAAAACATTATTAAACGATAGGCCTGTGTTTTTGCTTGCATCAAATAAGCAGTAAGCGAAGATATCATAATTATAACAACACCAAAAATTGCGATTTCAGAATATTCATGCGCGGAAACATATGTTAGAACTGAGCCCGACACAACAATTGTAAATAACATTTGGCAGAATCCAAACAGCTTTACATCTGAACCAATCTCAGGGTTAAATTTTTTATAAAAATCGCTAGGATCTTTTTCTTCAATACAATCTTCTGGTCTCCAATATGTTTGAGAAAACCAAACCTTTATTTTATCTTTCCATGATCTTGTTTTGATTGTGTCTTTAACCATAATTGAAAGAACTTGGAAGTTTGCCCACATTGGATTCCAGCTATTTAAGGGAGTTGCTGTTCCATATACTGGCTTTAAGTCTGATCTTTGTGGTGTATAAGTACCAAAAATTCTATCCCAAATAATAAAAACACCCCCATAATTAGCATCAATATATTCCTTATTTTTAGCATGATGTATTCGATGATTCATTGGAGTTATAAATATTTTTTCAAGAAAACCTAAATGTCCTATATGTTCTGTATGTACCCAAAATTGATACACTAAATTTACACCAGCTACAGCAATAAAGACTTCAACAGGCACTCCAAGTAGTATCATGGGCATATAGAATATCCACTTCCATAACCAGCCGGTGCTTGTTTGTCTTAGTGCAGTAGCAAGATTGTAATCCTCTCCATGATGATGAACGCTATGTGTTGCCCATAGTATTTTTATCTCGTGATGCAATCTGTGCATCCAGTAATAAGATAAATCATATAAAAGAAATGCGATTATCCAAGTAAAAGGATTTTTTACAGAAAGCAATGCTAATCCATTCTTATTTAAATACGAGCTTATAGATACAAAAATTACGCTTTGGACACCAAGATTTAACATTGTAGGAAATCTACTGATCATGCCAATTGTAATGCTAGTAACAGTATCATTGAGTCTATATGTGTTTTTACCAACGTATCTACCATAAATATACTCAACTATAATCAGCAAGAAAAATACTGGTATTGCAAGAGTGATGATGATTGATTTATCAGTTACTACTTCCATGTTTTTAGAATCATATCAAAAAATTTAATTATTTTGTTCGTATGCAATTTAATGCTCCGAGTACATTACCATATTCTCTATTTTCTTTAAATAGACCCTTAATTTTTGCAAGTTTAAGCCTATCCTCAATTCCAGATTTTATTACATCATTCAATGAAGCTCTACCAAGAAAATAAACCACCTTTTCATTACACAACATTGCATTAAGATAAGAGATTGTTCCAATAACTTCACCAACCATATTTGAAATAGAAGCAGCAATATCATGTTCTGATAGGCCTTTATAATCCCTTGCTTTTCCAAAATTTGAAGCTGTTATTTCTGGATGTAATGATCCAATCTCATTTACAACATCACCAATTAAATAATCTAATTGCTTTCTATTTCCTTTCTTTGCCAATTTTTCAATATCATTTGGGTTGTTAATATTAATTAACTGTTGAGCCAAACCTTGAAGTGTTCCTCCTCCGACAGATATACCACCTAAGTGATTAAAATCACCATTATTATGATAAATACATGCGGTCCCAGTTCCAGCACTAATGGCTACAAAAGGCTTGTCACTAATATCATATAAAGAAATTGCACCATGTCCAATGGCATCGATTTCATTGACTTTAATTATAGGAACACCATCAAACAAATCATTAAGATCGCTAGATTTCCCACCAGTAACAGCAATTTTACTTATTTTTTTTGTATCTAAATAAACTGAGCCAATAACTTCTTTCAAGAAGTCATTATTTATTTTTTTTGACGGGATAGATGAAAAATTAATATCGCCATCATTCAAGACAGCTATATCGGTATTTGTAATGCCAAAATCAATCGCTACTTTCATTAGATTTATATAATATTAATAATCCAGCCATAATAGCTGTATTTTTTATAAAATTCTGCATTTCATGCTCTCTGTTTAAAACATCACTAATGTTCCAAAAATCATGGATATAGTAGTTAAAAAGAATTACGTTTAAAGCTAAAATTATTGAGCCAAATTTTATAAATTTACCAAAAATTATAGATGTACCAAAAATTAATTGTGACAAAATTACAATTACCAAAGATAAAAAAGGAAATGGAACTTCATTAAAAACAACTAAATCTAAGTAATCAGAAAAAGATAAAACCTTCATCAAGCCTGGAATTAAAAAATAAAGACCAATTAGTGTTCTTCCTGTAAGGTATATATATTGATCTGAAAGATGTTTCAATTTTTATTCTAAATTAATTGGTGGCCATGTCATTGGAACTTGTTGTTGAGGATTAAAAACAGTTGGACCAATCACAGGGTAAGCATTTGTTGCCGCATTTATTTCACTATTGCTTAAATATTCACTTGGCAAAAGTTTAAATACGTCTAGACCTCGAGTAATTTCAGTACCATAAACAAAACCTTTATAGAAATATGTAGACCAGTAACCCCCAGTAATCAATATATCTTCAAGAATAGGCCCTCTATCAAAATAAGCTATCTCAATTGGATTTGATGAATCTGTAAAATCTATAATTGATATACCGCCTTGGTACCATGCTTGAACAAAAATATCTTTATTTGGTATGGGTATAATCGAACCATTATGAGCAACACAATTCTCTGTTTCTAGCTGTGGAGCAGGCATTTTGTAATGACTCTTAAAGATAAGTTTATTATCAACAATGTCATAGATAGCATCTGCACCCCAGTCTAAAGGATCCCACGCTCTACATCTTGCTCTTCCTCCGCCGCCCCATTCGTCTGTAAAGATAACTTTAGTCCCATCGTTATTAAATGTTGCTGAGTGCCAATAAGCAAAACCAACATCAGTTACAACGTCGAGTCTTTTAGGATTATATGGGTCTGTTATATCAAATAAGATGCCATTACCTGAGCATGCTCCAGCTGCAATATTTGCAGACGGAAATACGGTAATGTCATGACATTGATTCGTTTGATTTGTATCTTGCGTATCATCACCATGATCTCCACCGCGCCATAAGCCAGCAATTGAACCAGTTTCAGGATCGGCAAACACAGCTGGGCTACTTACAATTCTTGATTTTGAAGGATCAGATATTGGTATTTCAATTACATCTATTCTAAATAATGCAGTTCTTTCGTCGCCTGCAATATTACCTACGCATTGTTCCATTTCTTCATCATCTCTAACACCACCGGTACCAGAGTTATAAACAATAATCTTGCCATCCTCATTTGGTCCAGACACTATTGAATGAGTATGAGATCCTCTACATGTTTGAACTGCTCCAACTTGCTTTGGTTGCGCCAAATCAGAAATATCAAAGATTCTTATTCCTCTAAAACGTTCAAGGCTCGCATCTCTTCCAACGCCCTCTAGACCACAATCAACTCTGCTTCGGATTTCTTCAACAGACATGATAAGCAATTCTCCTACAATAGAGACATCGCCTTGACCTCCTGGACAAACTACGGATGATACAAGGGCTGGGATACCATCCTCACTAATTTTATAAATATTAAATCCATGATAACTTCCTGCCACAAGAATATCGTCTTTGAAAGCCATATCCGTGTTGGCAAAACTTAGCATCGGAGAGCGAAGCGACCTTGAAATTTCAGCTGTAGTCTTATTTTCATTATCTTCACTTAGATCTTCTGAACCTTTCGCTGCAGGATTATTTGGATCAAAGAATCCTGTAGGTTTTTTTAAGGATGCAATAAGTTCCATATTTAATATAGCTTCTTCAGCAATAAAAAGCCCAGGAGCTAATCCAGACCTTGGATCATCTGAGAGACCTACTGCAAGAGTATTCATTCTTTCAATTTCAACACCCTGATCATTGACCAGATCTGATACGAATTCATTTAATATCGGATCATATGCTGCCCCAGGAAATTTTTTAAGTTCTTTCACCATTTCAAGGGCACCATCATGATGATTGATCATGAGTTGAAGAAACAATCTATCAAAATCTGTACTCTTATATGCAGCAAGATCATCTAGTTGTTTTGGAGTAGCCATACCAACCATTTCTAGATGCATATGTTGATTGTGTGGCATTTCAGGTATTTTTTGATCACGATCCTTTAACCAACTGATCATGAAATTTATTTCATCCTCCTGTGAGACATCAATCCTCCCGGCAAGATCAAGAATAGTCTTATTATTAGTTCTATCTTTAGCCATTTTTGACATAACAATTGCTTGCTCATGATGAACTATCATTCCCTGCAAAAAAACAACATCAGCTTTTATAAATGAGGTATTCGCAATATCTGTTGCCGACTTAGCATCAAGTTCTTTTGAAGGCTGTCCAGGTGCTCCGGGTTGGATTATTGGAGCATTATTTTCTGCTAGTAAAAACTGTAGTGAAATAATGGCACTAAATATAAATATACTTAGATTCAAATTGCTTAATTTAAATTTTTCATTTCTCATAATCATCATCCTTAATTTCTTTTGATTCTCCCTCAATGATATTTTCTTTATTTGGAGCTTCCGATTTAAACCAATTAATCCTATCGTCTCTATTCAGTTGCTTAGAAGATGCTTTGTATTTAGATAATCTAAAAAAAATATACAAAGATATTATTGCAAGAGAACCAAATATTATTGAGTTCAAAAATTACCTACTTCTTAATTTTGCTAAAAGTCTTAATATTTCTAAGTATAGCCAAATAAGAGTAACCATTAATGAAAATGCTCCATACCATTCCATATATTTAGGCATTCCTTTATCAGCACCATCTTCAATAAAATCAAAGTCTAAGACAAGATTTAAAGAAGCAATACCAACAACAAATAATGAAAAACCAATTCCAAAAAGACCATTTGAGTGTATAAAGCCAATATTCGAACCAAAAAACGACATTATAAAATTTACAATGTAAAGAATAAATATGCCAAAAGTGGCAGAGAACAACATAAGTCTAAAGTTTTCAGTCGGTTTTATTATTCCAGTTTTGTAGCAAAACAATAATGAGGCTAAGATGCCAAAAGTTAATCCCATTGCTTGAATGCCAATCCCTGGATAAGATTGCTCAAAAAACATGGTTATTCCTCCAAGAAATATTCCTTGAGAAATAGCATAAAGGGGTGCAGTTGAACCAGC
>CETQ01046119.1_pt1 | contig 23990 bp, 25 predicted proteins | sample 531261 | NCBI WGS metagenome assembly CETQ01 (sample SAMEA2622376, study PRJEB7988) | marine metagenome | biome: marine biome (ENVO:00000447); feature: surface water layer (ENVO:00002042); material: "saline water (ENVO:00002010), including plankton (ENVO:xxxxxxxx)" | depth 5 m
AGTATACCATCTATTACATCATGGATATGAGTAAAGTCCCTTTCTTTTTTACCACTACCAAATACCCTTAGAGGTTTGTTTTCCTCTACGCATTTTTTAAATGCTCGGATTACAGTACTATGTTCTCCATAGTCTGCTTCTCTTGGCCCATACACATTGTAAAAATATAACAAGTGGTATTCCAAGTTGTATTGTTTGCGATAAAGTTCTAGTAACTCCTCATTTATACACTTTGAAAATGTATAAGGATTGTCATGATGGTGAAGAAACTGAGTACTTGAAGAAGCAGCGAAAAACAAGGGTATTCGTTCTCTTCGTGCATACTCAGCAACGACCATTGTTGAATTAAAGTTATTCGTAATAGTCCCAAATGGGTCATTCTGAGATAACCTAATTCTAGGCGTGGCGGCTAGATGAAATATTGCGTCATACTTTCCAACTGGAATTGCTGATGCAACATCTTTATGTAGATACTTCACATTTGGGTTATCTTCGACTTTGAAGTTGCCTTTCCTCATATCATCAATAACAAGAACATTCTGCCCATGTAAAAGCAATGCTTCTGTTAGGTGTCCACCAATAAATCCGCATCCACCTGTGACGATAAAATTATGAACTTTCTCAGTCATTGTATACCGTGTAAAAAATGTGACTATCTATTTTTGTTGTCATAGCCATATGTTGTGCCCATGCTGGTTCCACATAATCCGCGTGATAAAACAAACTACCATTTGTATTATCTTCGTATCTACTAACCATTACATCAATTGCCAATTCTATGATTTCTTCATATGAAGTAAAATCTCGTACCATGTCTGGCTTACCGTCACAGTACCAACTAAATTGACAACCATGTCTGATTGGAACCAACTCATTTTCATCTCTCCAAGACGGTCTGTGTTTGCCTTGATAAACAACACCACAGATTGTGTCTGGATATGCATTGTGTTTAACACGATTAAGGGTAACGAAAGCAACTGCAATTTTACCTTGAGAGCTTTCGCCCCTAGCTTCGTGATAAATGTTAATTGCGAGACAAGCAATTTCTTTTTGGTCTATAACCTTAACTGGGTCATAGACATGAATTTCCTTGTCGTAATAGTTATCAGCACTAGCGGGCCACAATATAAGAGACACCGCTACAAAGGCTGTTAAAAACCAAGTGTACATAGTGTACTAGATTAGAATGGTAACTTGTCAAATACTGTGTCAAGAAAATCCAACCAACCTTTTCGGTCTTTAATCCATGCTCCAATTACTATCCCAATAACGAGTCCTGTAATTAACCACATATCTTTCTCCTCCTTCTCTTTGAGAATTTGTTAGGACAGTATTCTGGTGCTAGGAACTGTCCGAAACCCCGAGCGATTCTACGCCGCTAAAGCGTAGTCCTCATAAGCAGTATTATTTTCTGCATTTATGGTTTTGTTGCACTTACGGCAGCTTCCTCTCCGAACTCTCCACGCACCTATTAAGTTCCAGTCGATCCTGTTCGCCCCCTTAGTCGGGTCTATAAGAATTGATTGGTGGAGGCGGGGGGAATCGCACCCCCGTCCTGTAAACCTTTCGACTTGTTTCATCGAGTTAAGTTATTTATAATACTACAAGATAGGCCAAAAGTCAAGCGTTATTTTCGTACAAATCTCGACACTCTAGCAAATACTCCGTGTAATTGTCACGATGTTCTACGAATAATTGTGGTTCTTCGTTCGCTACACCAATGATAATTACTGATTTTGTGATAGGTATTCCTGTTCTTTCTTCAAACATAATCGCGTAACCAGCACATTGAGCAAAATAGTTCTTTATATATGACTTGGTTTTAGGTTTAGCAGAGGTCTTAAAGTCAATAATAGACAATTGTCCCTCAAACTCAGCGATACAATCCGCCTGGCCAGCGAGTCTTAGGTGGTCGCTGTACAAAAATTGTTCAATCGCGTGTATGTTATCTATCTTATCAAGGTAAAGGCGCATGTTATCGAACATGTCTTCCTCTACAAAAGACAACATTTCAGTATCAAGTTCCTTATTATTAAGATAATCCTCGCAAACACCATGAATTTTGGTTCCTCGAACAGACGATTGACGCGATATTTTGTTCGCTGCCTGTTCTCCTACCTTTTTTCTCCATGCTTTTATGGCTGGTTTTATCTTATATCCAAGAACGGTGGTGATAGAGGGATATCTATCACCGCTTTCCGTTACATATGTCCGTTTTCCTTCAAAATTCTCCCTCATCAACTGAGGGAAATCGTGTTTTTTGTCAATATGTGTAAACATTATGTAAAAATCCTATATTATGCGACCATTATACTAGCCTTTAGAGCAAATGTCAAGTCCCATATTGTTCTTCGTATCGAATTCTTGATATTAAGTACTCTTTTACTAGGTCAGAACGAACAATATCACCCTCATTGAACTCAAAAGTCCTAAATGAAGGCATATTTTCAGCGATTACCATGAATTTCTGCAATCCACTCAAATCACCCTTCTTATATAGGTCAGTTTGGCGGAAGTCTCCACAGAATATAATCTTGGAATTGTGTCCTACGCGAGTTATGATAGAGTTAATCTCCATGTCGTTCATATTTTGACACTCATCAACAATAATAACAGAATTATCTAGTGTAATTCCTCTTACGAATGATGTAATCATCCATTCTACATATTTTTGTTCGATTAGTCTCTGGAATGCCTGTTGTTTTGTTGGGAATAAGACGGAACACATGTCGATATATGGTTGCATGTATACAGCAGTCTTTTCAGTTTCATCGCCTGGCAGATGTCCTATTTCTCTAGATGGGACAGCTGACCTAATAACGACTACTTTTTTGTATGGGTTTCCTCTTTGTAAAACCTCTTCTAATGCTCTGTACAAGGCAATATATGTTTTACCTGTTCCAGCACAACCATGCAACAACATTGCTTTACAATCTCTCTTGTATTCTGCGAAAAAGTGTCCTTGGGTTTCTGTTAGTGCATCGATTGTAATTAAATCTTCAATACGCATTTTTAAAGTTGATTTTTTCTTTACCTGTTGTATATCAGAATTTAAATTCTCAATTACTTGTAGGTTGCTTTTGCGTCTTGGCATGTGGTATTTCTCCAGATGGGTTAGTTAAAAAAAATGATATCCATCATAAAGATTTCTATTACATATCTTCTCCTTTAGTTATAAAGCGCTGAAAGTGGCAGAACCTCAGCAGATTGAATGATTCTGCGAATCTGTTTTTTGCATGGTTCTGATATTATTTGATTATCCAGACAATCGGACATTTTTTCAATGACGAATTCTGGTTCTAATGTGCGAAGATCTTGGCGTACCCATTTCTTTGGGTCATCCAAATCATCGGTTAGATTAAGACATAAAAGGACGATATAGATATCCTCTTCTGTGTATAGATTTATTCTGTATCCTGTTGGTTCCCATTTATGCTTCTTCGGGAACTTCAGTATATTACTCATGTTAATAACTTTTCACCAACCTTTGTACCGTATAACTTATGACTTTCGGCACAAGGATGGCCCCTTGGTAATCTCTCTATGATGTTAGCACCCAGAGGGTCTAACTTTGTTCCTTCTATAATATACTTATCTATTTCAGATTCTAGAAATTTGATTTGAGATGCAAATTGTGGTGTATCAAAGTCCATTTCATATTGTTTTTTATACCATTCTATGTTAAATACATCTAACATTGGTATAATATAGAACTTTATGTCGTTAATTTTACAGAGATTGATGATACTGTAGATTTCATGGAGAAAATGCCAAAACAGAGTATATACTCCCTTTAGACGCATATACTTTTTAGCAAAGTCTGGGTCACCCCTTCTTTCAAAGTCAGTAGCAACTACAAGACTCCTCGCGGAACCATATTTTCCCAAAGTATTATTTGTATTATCTTCATATTCTGTAAATATCATTTCTCTGGCAAACCCAGTAAGACCAATTACAATCGCCTCTTTGTTTTTATCTATCTCATATTCTTCTCCCATGATATGTGATAGTATTTTAGCTTTCATATAGGTCATCGATGCTCCGTGGGCTCCATGATTATAAGACCTAACTCTCAAAAGATTGCACATGTGTTGTGCCCACGATAACTGATTTTCTAATTTCATTTTTTTCTTAAAAAGAAGTTCTCGTGACAATTTTCTTTTGTAATATCCCTCTACGGTTTCTCCCTTCTGTCTTTTCATTTCCTTTACTGGAATACGCATGGGGTCAGGCATTTCTTTATCCATAAGTTCTTGCCCAGCAACATAGGAACACCCATAAAAGTGAAGTCCATCTACCTTTATGGTTTCACCGTTGTGGTACTTTATCTCACGCACACTTTAACTCCATACTTCTTCTCAAATCTAGCTGCATCTTTTTCATCATTTACTATTGGTTCGCCTTTGATGTTCAAACTAGTATTTAGTAAGATAGGGTGACCACTATGTGTTTTCCATCTTCTTAACAATTGAGATAATCCGCTGTGTTGTTCGTCATTGACAGTCTGAACTCTACTGGTTCCATCTTTGTGTACTATGGCAGGAAATAGTTCTGGTTCTTTGCATCTAACTACATGTTGCATATATGGTGATTTAAATCCTTCTGGTACATCAAAATACTTGTGTACCTCTGATTCTAATATAACTGGTGCAAAGGGTCTAAACTCTTGTCTCTTCTTAATCTTATTAACAACATCTTTCATCTCTGAACCTTTTGGGTCTGCAAGTAAACTTCTATTACCCAAAGCTCTAGGCCCAAACTCTGCCCTACCATTTGCAACACCAACTATTTTCAATGCGACAAGATTTGCCAGTAGGTCATTCGTTGGATATGTGCCTTCTATATTGTATCCAAGATAAGGCGTTTTCCAATTTAATTTTATATGTTCTCTAGCTGCAATCGCACCAATGGAAGAACCAGCATCGCCTGGATTGGGCATAATCCAATGATTAGAAAAATATTCTGGAATAAGTCTATTTGCCAAACAATTTAAGGCACACCCACCCATGAAAACCAAATTGGTTTCATCTGTCAATCTTGCAGCTGTAAACAATAACTTTCTAAACTCCCATTCGTAGATTTTTTGTGTAGCAGCTGCGACATCAAAATAATCCTCTTCTTTTAAATCTGGGTTCCACCACTTACATCCTCTATGTAAGTTTTCTTTTAGTAATCGTTTAATATCACGATGAAATCTACTTGGGTCACCATAAGCAGCCATACCCATAAGAATATACTCATCTTCATTTGCCTTCAGTCCAATTCTATCTGTCATCGCGGAATAGAACAATCCCAATGAGTCTGGATACCTAGAAGTCCAAATACACTCCATATCCTTCCATATAGATGTGGTAGTCCACTCTCCAATAGCATCAATAACTAATATAGCAGAACTTTTAAATGGTGAAGTGTAATATCCAGCAGCTGCATGTGATTTGTGGTGAGTAGTATAGTGTGGTGATTTAATTCCAAAATGTTTTAAATATTTTTTAGGACTCACCCACGGTCTTTGTTGTTTAGCGTATTTTTTCCTTGTCCATTTTAACCAAGGATTTTCATACCAATAAACATGGTCTGGTTCTCCATATTTTTTTGCCTCCATGATAATTTCTGGATTAAGAAATGCATCATTTTTTATACCACTAAATCTCTCACTATGAGAGGCAAACAATATCTCATCATCTCTAACAACCGCTAAAGAAGCGTCATGTGTACAAGCACTAATTCCCCAACTTATCATTTAAATGTTCCGCTATTTCTTTCTGTGTCTCTGTGTAGTAATGATTACCAGCGTGTCTAGGATTAGGAGTAAACTCATCGTTTGTTGGTATCGCATTTTCTCCAATCCATTGCCAATATTTGTTAAAAACCTCTTTTCTGCGTGTACCGTCTGTTTCCAATGTATCTGGATTGTCTGCCTTAGTTTCTAACTGCAATCTCCATGACGGTGCTTCTATGAAAAAATATTTAACTCCTAATAATTTTATATGTCTCAATAAGTGATAATAGTTCCAAGATATATTCCAATAGTTTCCCCACTCATATGGAGCAACGGTTTTGTGCATACTGTCAAACTGTAGTTCTAACCATCTATAGGGATGAGGCACCTGTAAAATTATTTCATCTTTTGTAATATCAATGGAACCGTCCATGATATCCTCTTCCAATGAATACAAACAAAGTTCTAATGAACCACCACCAAAAGCACGATTCATATAATGTGTATGACCGCGAAGTTCTGCTAGATACCTTACCCATGTTAAAGACCTACATATATCCTCGCCACTTTCTAAATGCGATATTTCTTTTAAAGAAACACTACGAAAGATGTTACCAAATTTAGAATATGGGTCAACTTCATGTCCGTATAGTTTCCAAATCTTTTTCCAAGCTTGCGGTAGTGTATCACCACCAGAGATATACTTAGATTTTAATTTATTAACAGTTTCTATGTCTGTCCCCAACATTATGTGGTCAGCTAATTCTGCACCAGCTGTGTGGGAACATCCATATGCTACAAGTCTAGTCATAGATGAAAGGGTCTCGTTCTCGCATCTTTTTCATTTTCTTTTCTAGTTCTTCTTGTTTTTCTTTTTCTTTTTGTTCTATCTCATCAAGTTTCTTGTTCAAGGACTTATCAAGAGAGTCGGTCTTCTCCGAGACCTCCAACAACACCTTCCTGATCACTTTGGTTAATCTCCCAGCTTTCATGAATTTGTGTAGTTTCTTTTTTGTTCGTTGTTTCATTTCTCGTATCTCCGTAGTGTACAACATTTATTCCCACATGACTTCTCCAAGGGTCAAACACAACTCCCTCATAATCGGTAGGTATCAAATCCGACTCGTGTACCTTTACGATGACATGTGGGTTTTCATCTACAGGTACAATAAATCCATATCTTTTTACATAGTGTTGGACTAATAGACTGTAACTACCGTTTGTATATGGAACATCTGGTTTATATGAATCAGATGTAAATGCAATTTTATTTCCGTGTTTTAAAATTGCCATTGCCATATTATCTGCTTGTATGTCTCGTGCCTTCATTATTTCAGCAAACAAGTCATACCCTAAATTTAAATCTTGTGCCATGTATCTAAGTGCAATATTGTCTCTTGGATGACACGCGCCACCATCACCCATACCAGCTTTCATGTAACTAGGCCCCATGATTCTCTGAGTACTTTTTTTCAATGCATTTGTTACTACATCAACATTAATATTACCCTGTCTTTCTGCAACATCCTGTATCATGTTTACAAGACCAATTTTTGCGCTAATGAAGGTATTATAAAACACCTTAATACATTCACACTCATCCCAAGTACCAACTTCATAACGCGGTTCGTTTTCCATTATCTCATTATAGAAGTGTATGAGACTATGTGCTTCCATAGACTCTTCTCCATTCTCTGTTCCTATCATTACCATCTCTGGATTTACCATATCCCACGCGACTGTACCCATGGCAATCAAATATGGATTATAAACAAATTTAGGATTGGTTATAAGAGGCACTACTTCTTTTCTTACGGTGCCTGGCAATACCGTACTGATAAGAACCAATATCTGTTTCTTTGTCATATGTTTATTTGCTTCAGCGATTACTTCTTTTACGGTATCATAATTAAAGTCTTTTGGTGGCAAATGGTATGTAGGTTCTGAACCATCATAAAGTGGGTCATGCGGTGTGGGTACTGCAACAAATACAAATACTCTATCTTTTACAACTTCTTCTATTGTATCTTTAACATTACAATATTCGCTTTCTACTTCGCGTGTATCATAAACACTAACATCGTGTCCTTTTTGTGCAATAACTTCAGCACATGGTTTACCTAATTTACCAAATCCAATAAATGCAACATTGGTCATAACTTACTAATCTCCATAATATTATTGTAGTTTTCATTAATTACCTCTAAGACTCTTTTTCTATTGTACATGAGTCTATCTTCTAGTTTTGCGTATAGATTGTTTAATTCATCCAATCCGTAATTCAATTGGAACTGGGTCATATCTTTTAAAGCATTCTCTATTCGCCAGTATTTATCGGGTTCATCAAGATGAATATTTGGAAACAAGTCTTCAAAAGTATCAAATTTCCATTCTTTTAATTTTTTATATAGATATCTATCACCTATAATAATAAATGGTCTAAGTCCTATCAAGGGTTTAAAGGTTTTTTCACTTAAAAACACATCAGTATGCATAACGCTTTCTGTAACAACCGTACAAAAGTGTTTGTTCCAATACTGTGGTTCACCTAAAGATATAATATCATTTGCTAAGTGTGTATCACTTAATTTTTCCCAATCATAAGCCTTTTCCATTATATGTGGTGGTCTGTTTTCCTTTAATATAATAGGATTTTCAAATATATAATCTTCATGTGGTTTTACAGCAGAAACTATAGTATCTTTAAAATGTCCCATAGTAAATAAATTATTTAAAAAATGAATCCTGTGGTCATGTGGTTGGTGATTCAAAGTCATAAAGTGTTTCTGTATGTTCGGCATCTCAGTATAACATTCATCAAAGAAAGTGTCAAGGTGATTATGAATAAAAGATAACCAAAAACTAAAATAATGACCTTTTCTACTGTTTCCTATATTGATAACCTCCCACCGTTCATTTAAAAATTTATGTGCCTCCACACATTCTGGCACACAATCAGTACTTTCCCAATCCATACCAGAGTACACCAAAATTCTTGGTGTTTCACCAGCTTTAAATTGACTCGCGTTGAACCATTGCTTTAATTGCGCTACATTATCACCAACTGACCACCATGTAGAATTTATCAGAATACAATCATCTGGTTTTAGTTGTTTTAGTTCACTAACAAACTTTCTTTCAAATTCTGTTATATGTTGACTGCCGCTTTTTATGTCTGCGCCTTTACTCCAATACATTAATTAATCTCAACTCCATGTGAAGACAACTGACTCAATATACCAACCGTGTGTTTTTCAAAGTCTGGTCTAGAGTTTTTAAATACCTCAAAATTATGTTTTAGTTTATCTCTAACTGAATTATATTTGTGAACTTTTTCATCATGAGTTAACTGTTTCCATTGTTCAAGATTTTTAACTAAAATACTAAATCGTTTTTTAGCATCATATTCTTGGTCATAACTTTCATCAAACATTTCTGGAAAAGTCTCATAACCAAGATACCTAAGATGTCTTAATGTTCCCATACTACCAACAACCATAAAAGGATGTCTATAAGCAATGGGTTTAAATATTTTTTCTGATAAGAACAGAGCGTCTGGGTCATCGTGGAAAAGTGTTTCTGAAACAAAACTAAAAAAAGAATCTTTATACATCTCAGATGTTATCAATCTATCATCAGCATCAACATCATTTGTGCTTGCGTCTGCAATAACCCTGTCTCTATCTTTCCAGAACTTATAAACATTTTCTATCTGTACATCATAAGAAAAGAAAGAAACATAACTATTTTCTTTCCTAGCAGTAAAAGCAGTTATATCACGACCATTATACATTTGTTTTTTCCATTCTGTTTGTGGAGCGCCTGTACTATCTTCATCAATAATGGCATCCCTAGCTAGGAAACTAATATAAGAATTATCATTATTATACCCTAGTCTATGCAACTCCGCAACTAACCCAGGCCTATGAGACCTTGGTCTCGCGTTCAAACATATTAAGTCTTTTTTCTTGTCTCCGCCAGTAGGTACACCTACAAGAACTTCATCTGGTTTACATCTTTCAAATGAATCCCTAATAACTTGATTGGGCGCTGTATCCAGTAGAGTAGAATCAAAATCCTCATATGGTATTACAACATGGTCAGTAAATCCACCAGTTAAATCTGAAGCGCCATAATGATTCTGGTGCATGTATTTTGGATTCTGTAATCTATGTACATACACGCCAGTTCGTTCTGAATATTCTTTCCAATAATCACAATGGAAATAATCGTAAGATATTACCTTTGTAAACTCAAAGGTTGTTTTATCCATACCGTGTCTGGTTCTTAACCATCGGTCATAATTATGTTTTGCCTGCAAATCACCAAAAACAAAATAACATATAGTTTCTTCTAGTTGATGAGCTCTCATTTGCATATGAAAATGATGTAACCATCCTTCAGCATGGAACCCTTGATAATAATTCATACCTTCATGCGGAAACCATAATACCATGGCTAAATGTCTGTGTCGTAAGTGATGAACTATCTGTTGAGGAATAGCATTGAGAGCGGTTATCCACTCTTGACTGAATATAAACTGGGGTTCTAAGAAGTAAAGATTGTTTGTATTTTTATGAATACCATTTGGGTCAAAGTCACCCACATCAACCAACTCGTAAGGCCAGTCAACGCTTTGATAATGTCCAATGACAGATGTAATGTAATTAAAAACACCGTGAGCTTCTGGTGAACCAGAACCATTAGCTAGAGGCCAAGACATGCAGTCTTCGTGGTCTACCTTTAGTCTTTTCCTATCAAAGATAAGGTAATGTGTTTCTTTGGGAGTGCTTTTTCTAACTAAGTATTTTTGCAATACGCTAGTGTTGATTCTTTTTAAGTCTGCTAATTCACTTCTAAGACCAATTACTTCATTAACTAATCTGTCCAAAGTACTGTTTAGGGTTCCAAGGTTCTCGTCCGATTCCGCCATCAATCAATATCCTATAAAATTCTGAAAATATTTCACTATAACATTCATTTCTCAATCCATCTAATCTTTCTGTAACAGGTAAAAACCCAAGGTCTAATTTATCAAAATTGGGTTCTTGATTCATAAACGATATGATATCGTCCATGTTTGGAATATTTATAAGTTTATCTTCAACCTGTTTTTTACATACATCTGGCATATTTCTAACACAATACTGTCTAGGGAAATGTAAAAGATTCAGATATATGTTTTCTCTTCCAAACATGTCTATAAATTCATCTAGATAATATATGTTATAAAGACTTACAGTATGACATACTTGGACATACATCCAATCAAGTGATTTGAAATGACTATAGTTATCCCACACTTCATCCCATTTTGCTGGGTGTCTAATATATTCAAATTTCTTGAATATTCCATCAATACTAAACATTACTTCACAAGACTTGAACTCTTTCCATAAGTCAAATATTTTTTGTGGTGGACGAATAGTACCATTCGTGTTATAATGCAAGGATATGTGTTCCGCGTGTCCTGCCTCAACCGTTTTACGCAATAACTCAAAGTGTTCTTCTATCATAAATGGTTCACCACCTGTGAAGTCCATTTGTTCTACCGTATGCATAATCTCAAAAAGTTCATCCCATACACTTGGGTTCTTAACAATCCACAATGGGTCTTTTTTGTTTAGGATTCTACCGTATAATTTTTTCTCATCCGTTTGCCACTTTGAACTGTTTATGCTACCACAAGTTCTACATTTTAAATTACACAATGTACCAAATTTTAGGTCAAGATATTTGGGGGTATCAGTAGCAATAAAACTTCCCCTTTCTTTTATGTCTTCGAGTTCTTTGGCAAATCTTTGGTTATCTTGTAATCTCTTTGATTGATATCCTGCTGCTTCTCCTTCCCAACACATGGCACATCCAGCTGGTTGTTTGCCTTCAAGAAACTCTCTTCGTAAATTTTTATATGGTTCTCCATTCCAGACATCAAGAAAGTTTTCTTGTTTTAGATTTCCCATAGGATTACCTTTATATAAACAACATGGGTTAGCAGTTCCATCTGTAGTGAACTCTGTATGAACCCAAGGTAATACACAAATCTTATCAGTCATGCAAATACCTTAAAAATCTTTCTTTATAATCATCATCAAATCTACTATAATCGTAATAATAATGTTTACCTTCAACTGTAATTCTGTCTATATCATCATACTTACCAGAAATGTTATTTTCTACAAACTCCAAATCAGCATCAACAACCCTACCCAGTTTAGCAAATCCATATCTACCTTTTTTATCTTCTGGGTCTAGTCCCTGTTCAACTAACCACTCATCAAATCCTTTTACCCAACTTTCATGTTGGTCTGTAGCAAACTTAATTAACATGTCTCCAGATAAAAATTTAATTGGTTCTACATGTTCATCTTCCAATTCTTCATCATCTTCCGCGTATGCTTCTATATGTGTCTTTCCAATCTGAGGATACCCAAGTAAGACATCACCAAATTTAGCATATTTTGTAAACAGGTCATTGAAACAATCTGGTAGTTCTGGTAACTTTTTTGGAGCTCTTTGCCATGACACATTAATATGCATGTTAAAGTCTGCCTGTTCATCATTCTGCAATGTAGTATGAAGTTCGTGAACTTCTAAATTTAAACGACATATACTTGCTTGGACATCTGGGGAAGCAACATATAAGTGTGCGCTAGTTTTTTCTGCTGGGCCAGACAACATAGGAAAATAGTTATGGACAACATTCATTTTCTTATTATCATTACCATCCTTAAAGTCTTCCATACTTAACCTTTCTGTTATATCTGGATTATTTTTAATAGGTTGGTCAAGAACATTTCTTTGGTCTGCCTTAACATATTCTGGCCACCTTGTCCATTGTTCAGCAACAAAATCAAACTTGGATATATGGTCTAATGTATTATTAACCTTTTCTATCATGTCTTCTGTAGTAAGAGTACTTTCTCCCATAAAGACATGTTCTTTTCTTAGGAAAGCTTTGGTTTCTAGTTCGTGTTTAAATCTCTGATACCAAATGTCTACCGCGTGATTATCATCTAACGATACATTCAGTTCCATAGGTTCAATACTACTATCTCTACTATTGCGTAGTCTTAGGGTTATTATAGCGTCCTTACATTCATTAACACCAGCATAATCCTCCGCAAAGAAATAATCATCATCTCTAGGTCTATCTTTTTCTTTAAACGGCATTATATAAATCCTCTAGTTCGGGGAATGTCTTTTGAAAGTCCTCACCTCTTAACTCATCCAACTGTTTCATCTTATATTGAAACACTTTAAGGTGTTCTCTATCTAATTCTTGCATCAAATGATTTCTCAGAGTATCGAATCCTTGTTTTACAGGCCAAGCACTTTTTTCTGACAAGAAGTCAATGTGTTTTTGGTAGAGTTTTTCTAATTCTACTTTGTGGTGTTGCGGTAAAATTCTCATATCAAGATGTTTCGGTTCTGTAACTATGTTAACATTAAACGCATTGTAACTATCAATATATCCGCCATCTACAAGCGCGTGGTGGAATGGTATTACATGATATGCATTTTGAATACTAATAGTAGAACTAACATAAAAGTTTACATGAGAACATGTTTCTTTCATTCGGTTTCTATTTTCTTTGAACTGTTCCCAGTTAAATCCACTACGAATAAATTCACCCTGTTCTTCCATCCCATCTATACTAGCACCAACCTCTATATTCTTAAACTTTGGCCAGAACTCCAACACATGCAAATCCTTATATCGCATCTCACTAAAGTTTGTGTTGTATCTAATAAGCACATCGTGTTTACCCATCGCGTCTAGTTTCTTTAATATGCGATAGTGTTCTTCCATTATAAGAGGTTCGCCACCAGCAAAATATATTTCTTCTACAGATTCAAAGTGTGGTTCTATCTGTTCCCATAAGTCAAAAGTATTTTTCTTAGGCACATCGTCTGGTAGGAATGACCTACCTGTTTCCAAAACAGCAATCTTCTTTGTATCTGGATACCACCCAGTACTCAACTGAGGGCCACAACTACGACATTTGAAATTACATATATTAGAGAATCTAAAATCCCAGTAGGGTAGTTTCATTTCTTCTATCGTACCATCATCCTCTGTGGTTTCAATTAAGTTTTCATAATGTTTCCATGACTTATTTGCCCTGTGTCTCATGGAGTGACCACCAGAATCTTCTTGGTGATAACACCTAGAACATGCATCATGTCTTTCATCATTCAACATCTTCACGCGGATATCTTTTATCAAGTCACTATTGTATATTTCTTCTAAACTGCTATCGTTTAAATTACCAGCAATGTATTCCATTGGAGTGATACAACAAGGATATACATTACCATTAGGCCATGTGTGCAAATGCACCCAAGGTAACATACATAGATTTTTCTTATCACTCATAATCTTTAATTAACTCATAAAATTCTGGGAAGGTTTTCTTAAAAGATGTTTTCTTTGTAACATCCATAGCACCAGTTTTTTGAAAGAATGACTTCATTACTTCCAAGTCAGTATATGATATGCCTTCTATATTAAAGTAATTCTTAACAACATCATATCCCCCACACCCAGACAACTTATCTAAAATCTTTTGTTGTACTCGTTGCGGTAAAATTAAAGGGTCATATTGAGAGGGGTCTTTTACAAAATTATGACTTATATGTTCTCCCTCAAAATATTCATAAAATTCTGGTATATAAAAAATGTTATATGTCGATACAGTTTGAAGTATATTATAATCTAGGTTGTCATTCTTACCTGTAATATCCTTCATCCAATCAACAAACTCCAATACCTTAGACCACGCGGTATAAGTTCTGATATACTCATTTCGTTCACCAACACAATCAATGGATAACATAAACTGTACTTTTTTAAATTCCTTCCATATGTCTTCATATGTGTGGTTAATAATTGTACAGTTAGTAGAATAGACTATCTCTACATTTTTTGATATACCCCTATCAACTAAAGTCTGTAAAAAGTTAAAATGTTTGTCTATAAGAAAAGGTTCACCACCATTAATATACAACAACCTTAATTCGTTACATTTGTCAATAAGTTTTTCCCAGAAATTTTCTTCCAAAGGCCAATTGAAACTACTCTTCCTAGTAAACTCTGGTAACGCTCTTCTTTCTGGATATATGCTATCCCAATCCTTTAACCACCTAGAAGACGAATAAGGATTGCAAGTACGACATTGAACATTACAATGATTACCAAGGCGTAATTCCACAAATTCATAATTGACCTCTTTTAATGTTCCATCATCATTTGTAAGTTCTTTCGCTTGTTTCAAAGTCATAGGAAGTCGGCGACTTTCATAGTATCGTTTACTTTTATTTCCTACACTTTCTGCTTCCCAACACTTGCTACACTCAATTGGTTTTTCTCCATTGAGCATTTGTAATCTAACTTTACTGAAACTATCAGAATTAGTAATCTCAGAAAAATCATCAACTTTTTGCAATGTCAAAAATTCTCTAAAAACTTTATTTCTAGTATCATTGAAAGCTTGCGATTGACCTTGTTCTTGGTTTGATTCACAACATAGAGTACATATCCCATGTGGATGAGTTGCTAAATGATTCCAAGGTAAAGGGCAAAATGTTTCGCTCATATTCTATCCCACCAATCCACGGCGTTACCATGAAGTGTATCAACAAACTTCAGTTTAGAGTTTCTTAAATTATCAAGATATTCTTGAAACTGTTTTCCGCGTTTCAATCCATCTTTATATGTGTCAGGCCATTGTTCATCAAATGATTCTCTATTTATTAAGTTAACTAGTGAATCCTTATAAACTTTTGTTTTCCATGTTAGTCGTTCCTCTATGTGTTGCATTAATGAATCAACTTGAGGTAAAAGTACATCTTTGGGAAGACAAAACGGTGACATAACAACACTAGGGTCAAATGCATATGTAAATTTAAAGTATGATTTTATATCAAGAGAACTAGCAACATCAATTAGTTTGTCGAGATGAAATAAGCCTGGCGTTGTTAAAGTTACATCAAACACCAATGCATCATCTCCAAATTGGTCTATCAAAAACATACCAGACTTGAAGTTTTCTATCCACTCACTCCAAACTAATCCATCTCTAATATATTCACCTACTTCATAAGCACCATCAATACTAGCACATATGTTTACACTTTTGAAATGTGGTAACATGTCCCATAAGTTATAGTTTTTATATTTTACTCTACTTAGATTTGTATTATAACGAATAGTAACATTTTTCGCGTGTCCATTATCTACTAGTTCTTGCATAACAGTCCAATGTCTTTCAAACATCAATGGTTCACCACCAACCCAATATATTTCTTCTATAGTTTTGTTATCTACTGCTCGTTGCAATTCTTCTTCTAATACATCATCTTGAAATTTAGATATCTTTTTTCTGGTGGTGGGTTCCATCCAAGGGTCTTGTTTTACATCAATAAGATTGTGTTTCTTTTTTTCTGCTTCCCAACTAGAAGATAATTGTTCCCCACACATACGACATTTAAAGTTACATAGATTTGAAATACGATAATCATACGAGACTGGCATCTTATCGTAATGCCCATCTTCTCGCGTAGTTGCTATAATGTCTTTCACTTTGTGGGGGAACAATGTTTCAGTAAAATATTGACGATATGTGTGTAGGTTTAAAACTTGGTCATTGCATACTTGACATTGTTTTAATTTTTCTCCTGCTAACATCCTTTTACGGATATCTTTCATATAGTCACCATTCCAATGTTCTTCTAAAGATTGTGGAGCAAACTTACCATTTGCAGTACCACTATCTAAATATTGTTTTTGGAACGAGGCCTCTTCTCTGCTAGCACAGCATAGTCTTCTTTCTCCTTGTGGTGATACATAAGTATGAGTCCACGGTGCGGTACATAGGTAGGGTCTATCTTTTAGCGACATTTCTCCACCAAGAAATTGTTCTATCTAATCCTTCTGATAGAGTCACCTTGGGCGACCAACCCAGAGTATCTTCTAATAACTGTCCACTACTGTTTAACCAATATATCTCGCCTGGCCTTTCTGGTTTCGTGTTCCAATGCACTTCTCCATCCCATCCTATTTTTTGAGCAATGATATCAACATAGTCTTTTATTTGAATTGGATTATCTGGGCCTAGGGTAAATATTTTCTCCTTACATTTTTCTGGATTGTTAATAATGGCAGTCCATGCCTCTAACATATCATCAATGTATATGAAATTACGATATGGTTCAGCATATCCCAAATGTATTTCATCTGGATTGTTCAACATCTGAGTTATAATCTGTTCAGTAACAAAGAAGTCATTGTCCTTTCTACCATAACAGTTAGTCTGTCTAATAATGGTATAAGGAAGACTATAAGACCTACCAGCATATTCCAAATATTTTTCGACCCCATACTTGGCAACGGCATACGGTGCATTTGGATATGGGGTAGTAAGATGGTCACATACCGTATGTTTTGGTTGCGGGCCATATACTTCCATTGTACTCGCAAAAACAAAGTTCTTGAAATTAGGAATCTCTCTTGAGACTTCAATAAGATTTACACTACCAACATAGTTAATTTCGCTGAATGTTATCTGTTCATAAAAACTTTGTTCAACTTCTGTCCTTGCTCCAAGGTGTACAATCATCTCTGGTTGAAAATCTTTAACCTCAGTTCTAACCAATTCATGATGTCTTAAATCACTTTCTAGGTGATATATTTCGTGGTCGTTTAAATATGGTTTTAAATGCGACCCAATAAAACCAGAGGAACCTGTCATTAATATCTTCATTTATCGTAGTCCCCCAAAGCTTCGTCTATGTTTTTGTTGTCTGGTTTTAATACCCATCCTTCCTCCTCTGCAATCTTTTTTAAATCGGGGTCATCTGCGTACTGTTCTGTACTGTCCCCACTTGGCATAATTGTAATTGGTTTAGTTTCTGTATCTGGAATAGTGTCCACCCAATCTGTAAGAATCTCTGGAAATACAGATAGACTTTTATCTCTTCTTTCATCGTATTGATTGTAGAAAGTTTTAAAGTCTCTCCACAATGTCATCTTATCACTAGTCCTTCTATGTGGCGCGTCAACAATTACAAGGTAGTCTATTAACCTTTCAACACTCGCCTTTTCAAAATCATGCCAGTATGGTCTGTCTTTGTTTTCTTCATACCAGTTAGATAGATTCTCTCTAAGGTAATCTTTGATATGGTCTGGTAGTGATAGTGGACTTTGGAAACTAGGGAATCTCAATAGGTTAACACTAAACACAGGTGTTTTACTTTTTGTCAATTCTTTCAGTTTGAATACATCATCTAAGAAGTCTGTTATACTAAACAAACACAAACTATTAATAGTCATCATTATATTGATGCCTTCATAATTACCTTCTTTAATAAATCTTGTTATATTACTAGTCCAAAGTTCATAGTCAAGTCCGTCCCTTATATACTCAGCTTGTTTTCCTGTTGCTTCACAACTGGTGTAAAGATGAAACTTCTTAACACCTTGTGACTTCTCTATCAATCTATCAACAATACTTTTCTTCGCAATAAGATTAGAGTTTACTGCAAATCGCATATCAGATGGATTATTTTCAAACCAATCAAACAACTTCCATACTTGGTCAGACATTAACGGTTCTCCACCTGTAACTCTTAATTCCTCAAGACTTTTTGATAGTCCATCTTCCCACCAATCCCAAAAAGCAGTTACATATGGATTTTCTTCTCTTTTCCCATATGGGTCTGCCCACGCACCGTCATGTTGAAAAGCGGCTGCACCATCTGATACCATGTTTTGATAAGGGCCATGTTTCTTTATATCCTTCGCCCATGTAGTAGAGAAACTAGAGTTACAATAAGAACAAGCAAGGTTACATGTTCGGTCAAATGCAATTTCAAATGTTTTTAGTAATGTGTTATCGTTAAAGTCTGCCTCGTGCGCCTTCTTTAAATCTTCATTGGTGTATATGATTGATTTAAAAACTCTGTCACTAACTGCATCATTACCCATGTCCTCAACTTTCCAACAATACTCACACTCACGCGGTCTTTCTCCGCGTTGCATCATCTTACGCATTGCTTTCTTATGTTGCGTGTTGTGAATAGCAGATGGGTCAGCTGCAATCTCATGTAACGGAATCTTATGTGCTGGAGGGTGATGACAACTAGCAGTAGTACCACTACCTAACCATGTGGTGGCGTTGTACCACTTCGCACCACAAAAACTCTTTGACTTAGTATCAAGGATGTCTTTACGATACTTTATCAAATCATATTCTTTATTCAATTTCAATCTCCGCTTCTGTCATTATAACAACTCTTGCCCCACAGGGTAACAATGGTTTATCATTACCACCATATATCACTTCACTCGGGCCATGTATCTTTACACTATGTCCATAAGTATTTTTTCTTCCTTCTTTTACTGTAAGAACAGGTTCGTTTGTTCCATGTTTTTTATTAGCACGAATTTTGTGCATGTTTACATGAATGTATTTTTTAGGCATCCCACCACTCCAATAAATGTTCATATTCTGGAAAAGTTTTGCTAAAGTTTTTCTGTCTTCTGATATCGTAGGCTTTTATATAATTTACAAAGTCTGCTCTATATTTTTCAGCACCTTCGTGTTCTTGTCTTAGGTATTCACAAAACCTTTGTATCTGGTCATACTCTTCCAAATAAATTCTTGCAAACTTGTCTGGTGAATTATATTTCAACCAAACCTTCGCGGTCAATTCGTAATCAGATGCATACGATATTCTCGTATTCCTGTCTAACAAGGTGCATTGTAGGTGGGGTGGGAATCTCAAATAGTTTATACTTAGCGGTATTCTATTGTTTGCTAAATCTTTATTATATTTGATTCTTAACTGCATGATGTCTTCGATAAACTGGTCAAAGGTAGTCATACTTAATATGTTCAATGTAGTCATAATCGCAACATTGGCATCTGTTTCTGATAATACCTTTTCTACATTGCGCCGCCAGTAATCATAATCCATTCCATCTCTAATGTATTCTGCTTGTTCTCCTATTGCTTCTGCGCTTGTATATATCTCAATTTGTTTTACTTTATCTTTTAATTTATTTACTGCGTCAACAAGTCGCTTTATTAATTCTGGTGGTGTACCTAGATTACTATTAATTGCAATAGACAATTCTGGGTTTGCATTTTCATATATGTAGTCCAAAGTTTTCCATACATCCTTACTCATGGTAGGTTCGCCACCTGTCATTCGGAATACTTTCAAATGAGGAAGGGCTTCTGGAAACCATTTCCAAAATGCATCGACATATGGATTTGGGTCAGAGTGTTTATATGGGAACTTTTCTACTTGTCTTAAATAGTCCAAGTTACCAGAACCAAACTGTACAGGATAGTCACCATTCTTTTCTATGTCCTTCATCCACTTAGAACTAATCTCTGGTGAACAATACGCACACGCGAAATTACATGCATTTGAAAACGATACTTCTAGGTATGTTGGATAGACATCTTTAGTGGGGTTATCAGTTGCAATAACATTAACCTTGTCCCATGACCACCAATCAGCAGTCTTATAATGGCGGTCAGAGAAATGGTCTTTACCTTGGTCTTCTATTTTCCAACAGTAATCACACTCCTTTGGCCTTACGCCATTTAACATCTTAACTCTTTGTTCTTTTTTGTACTTACTATTATGAAGAGCTGCTGGATTCTCTAATACTTCTTGTACTGGTATTTTGTGAGGCGAGGGATGGTGACAAGAGTGATTGTACCCATTCTGTAAATAAAGAGTAGTCTGTAACCATTTAGCAGAACAAAAAGAGGGACTAATTTGATTAATCTTTTCTCTTTTATGCTTTAGTTGTTCAATCCAAAACTCATTGGGTTTATTTTCAGCCATCACATAACTCATAAAAATATGTCAACTCTGGAAACGATTCGTGCCAGTTAGTGTTTCTTCGTTTATCATGTTCATCGACAAATGTTTTAAAATCCTTCCTGTGACTATTTAGGCGTTCTCCAGTAAATCTATTTGCGTCAACCCACTTGAGTAATCTTTCAAATTTTACAACTTCCGCGTGATTAAACTCTTTGTTATATGACATAAACTGATAACTATCTTCTAATGTTTCTCTCATATCATCATCCATTATAAGACATGATAGGTGAGGTGGGTTTGTCATAAAAGGTGTATCAATCAATACATCCCCTATATCTTTTAGTTGTACAACATAATATAAGAAGTCTTTAAATCTAGGTATACTTAATAAACAAAAAGTTGTCATAAAACTTAATGGGATTTTGTGATTAATAACAGTAAGTACATTCTGGTCAAACAAGTCCCAGTTAAGTCCGTGTCTAATCCACTCTGCTTGTTTTCCAAATGTATCTACACTAGCATACACTTTAGAGTTTGCTGGTAACAAGTTACATGCTTCTGTTACCCTTCTGTTAGATATCGATAAGTTACTGTTTACATGAAAGTTGATAGACTCTCCACGCAGCCTGTCCATCATATCAAATGTACTTTTATGCAATAGGGGTTCTCCACCAGTTATTCTTAAAGTGTTAAGATGTTTTCTTGCCTCACTAAACCAATCCCAGAACTTATCTAATAAGGGGTTGTCATCATCCTTATAAAGTTCTTCTGTCCCATTTAATTCATATTGACCTCTGTTCTCTGGGTCTGCAAGAGGATACGCGCCTTCTTTTTTTATTTCTTTTAACAAGGTAGAACTTAGAGATGGAGCACAATAAGAACATTTCATTTGACATGTGTTTGAAAAACTCATTTCCAAGTATTTTGGATACACATATTCATCCCACTTTAAGTTAGCGGTGGTTTCAATGATGTCCTCTTCCATCTGTGTGTATATTGGAGTGAGAGTTGTTCTAGGACTTACAGCACCAACATCTTCTGCCTTCCAACAGTAAGAACACTCATTTGGTCTACCGCCTTCCAGCATGGTCTTTCTTTGTTGCATCTTGTGAAGAGTATTGTGCATATCTTCATCAAGTTTAAGGTTTTGTTGTGGACAATGAAAACAAGAATGATAATTACCTGTTCCCAGATGCATCTCTAAATGCCACCACTTTAATACACAGAAACCTTTTCCTATCGCATTGTTTCTTCTTGTAATGTCATCTAGGTATTTAGCGACCTCGTTCATTACACCTCAAAACATGAGTAAAGATATTACTCTGATTGCCTAATATCGAAGCAAAGTGTGTGGTATCTTTTGGAAAACAAGAACCACCAAAACCATATTCTCCATCTGGGCCTGGCACATCCCAATGTGAGGTTCCAAGGTTTGCATGTTCCTTCAACAACCCCGATACATTTTTATATTCTATGTTTTCTTCTACACATACTTTATGAATATAGTTTGCCATAGTTACTTTAGCAGCTAACATCGCGTTTCTAGATAACTTATAAATCGCAGCTGTTTTTGGGGAAACAAATATTGTTTTGCGATTAATAAACCAAGTCTCTATTTCTGCTTGTGTATCACCATCAGCACCAATGATAAAAGGTATTGACTTGTCATCTGAATCTTCTTCCCAATTTTTTTCTCGCAAAAACTCAGGCCAATGAATCCAACCTTCTTCTAAATTATCTGGGCCTACTGTACTACGAATGACTATTCTTGTTCTATCTGGTACATTTTCTATTGCTTCGTGTATAATAGACATATCAAACTCATTACCACTATAAAAATGATCCATTACACTATAGTTCTGTACTAGTGGTGTTGGAACACACACAAATGCATAGTCAATTAAATCCCATTCATCTGGTGATATCTTTGCATTGTATTTGGGGTCTACTATTTGTATTCTTGAGATTTCTTTGACACCCCTAAGTATTCTTTCAGTAGCCTTCCCACAAAATCCGTAACCAATTATTGCGACATTCATTCTTTGTACCCCATTGCTGTAAATCTAGTGTAAGTTGAGTTGTTAGGGCCAGGCAATTCTATTGCTGACTTATAAGTTACATTCGTACATAGGTTCCACTCTAAAAAGTATTCAAGTGATTTAAATGAACGAACATGTTCTGGTATATCAAGGTTATTTCCTTGTACTATATAAAAAGTATCTTTTGGAATATTGTGCCACCAGAAAGAGTAAGAGTGTTGGTGTACATGTTCTGTACTAGTGTTTATAACGACATCTGGTTTTCTGGGGTACTGATAGTCTTTCATATCTGCCGTTACATAAGTTAGGTTTGAATTGCGAAAATATATGTCGCCAATTTCTTTACATTGTTCGTCAATGTCGATTGAATATATTTCATTTGCAATTATGTTATCATTAAGCAAATGTGCAAGTACTCCATACCATCCACCAAAAATATAAAAATTTCCGTGAAGGTCTTGGGGTATATTGTCTATGATTTCTGCTTTAGATTTTAGTTGCGTATCCCAAAAACATTCTGTGAATCGAGGGTTTGATTTTTCTCTAACATAATTAAACCATCGTGCTACTGTTTCATGTTCAATGTTCATTTCTTATCTCCAAATTAAAAGGAACAACATTCTTTTTAGGAATGAATTCCTCGTCCACTAAATTAATAACATAGATGTACTGGTAATATTCTGCTACAGGGTCAACCTTAAACATATACTTTTTGTTCCATATTATATCTTTCCACCAAGTATCAAAGTCTTCTTTCCAATCTTGATAATTTGGTGACTTCCTTTTGTTTTGCCATATCGCGTTATAACCAGTTCTATTAACATCAATAGAAGCCCAGAGATGTTTGTATCCATTCTCCTTCGCCCATTGTATCTGATATCTCGTGAGAGGCATCCCATAAGTAGTTCTTCTAAATTCTTTTAATGTGTGCAATCTACACATTCTTAATGCGGTGGGGTTGTCCGTATAATGGTCAACCTCGGCCGCTTGACAGGAGGCAAGTTTTCCATCTTCCCATAAAAGATGAAATACTCCATTAAGATTATCGGGGTCTAACTTCTCTTCAATGAGAGAGTCATTGTCTTCCGCGAGAGCTTGTTCTCTGAATTTTTCCCAATGTTTTTTATGTTTCTTTTCGTATGGCGTAATTTTCCACATCTTCTTGGCTCTTCAATGTAAATAACAAAGCAATTCTATCTTCACTTCCATTATGTTCAACGGCATGTTTGTAACCGATGTTTATAAAATAAGCTGAACCATCTGCTTTCAAATTATATTCTTCCCTCTGGTTCTTTGGCCAGAAAGCATTTATAACATTATCTGTACCCGATATAGGTACGACAATTCTAACCGCATAAGAAGCATCATAATCTATATGGGGTTGTATT
>CETQ01017677.1_pt1 | contig 23822 bp, 24 predicted proteins | sample 531261 | NCBI WGS metagenome assembly CETQ01 (sample SAMEA2622376, study PRJEB7988) | marine metagenome | biome: marine biome (ENVO:00000447); feature: surface water layer (ENVO:00002042); material: "saline water (ENVO:00002010), including plankton (ENVO:xxxxxxxx)" | depth 5 m
AAATTGCTCTTGATAATAATTTAACACTGATGGGTAATTCTGATATCCACGGAATCATTGATTGGGAGTATGAGGTTTCTCAAGGTGGACATCGTCCTGTGACAATTGTTTTTTCTAAAAATAGGTCGCAAGAATCAGTAAGAGAGGCACTGTTAAATCGTCAGACGGTTGTATGGCATAAAAATAATTTAATTGGTAGAAAGGAATGGCTAATTCCATTAATAAAATCAAGTTTGACAGTAGAAAAATTTTATTATAAATATGATAAATCAAGTTATAAAAAAGATTTAGCTTATGTTGAAATTACAAATAACTCAGATGCTAAATTTGTTTTAAAAAATATAGGTATGTATGAATTTTTTGAAAATTCAGATTTGATTGAGATTTTGCCGCATAAAAAAATTCAGTTACAAGTAATTACCCTTAGCGTTTTGGATAGCTTTAATTTAGATTTTGAAGTGCTAAATGCTATATATGAGCCAAGAAAACATCCAAAAATTTCATTGGAGGTCAGATAATGAAAAAAGTTATAGCAATAATTTTAATCTTAATATTAGTAGGAGTTATTTTTATGAATAATGAAAAAGAAAAAGTGGCTGTAATTTCCACGAAATATGGTGATATGGTTGTTGAATTTTATGCCGATGTTGCGCCAATGCATGTTGAAAGTTTCATGGCATTAGCAGAGGAAGAATACTTCAATGGAACAACTTTTCATAGAGTAATTCCAGGCTTTGTAATCCAAGGCGGTGATCCAAATTCAAAACTTGAAAATAGGGCTATTCATGGAACAGGTGGAAGGGCTGGTAAATTTTTTGGTATTGGTGATAAAGATGATTCATCGACTTGGTTGATACCTCAGGAATTCAATTCAATTCCACATGTAAAAGGGATCTTATCTATGGCAAGAACCAATGATCCAAACAGCGCTTCTAGTCAATTTTTCATTTGTCATGATAATGCAAGTTTCCTCGATAATAACTACACAGTTTTTGGAAAAGTTATTAAGGGTCTAGAAATTATCGATCAAATCGTTAATGTTGAGAAAGATATGAATGACAATCCTCTTGAAAAAATTGAAATGAGTGTAGTCATTGCTAATAAGAGTGATGTTATAGAAGATTAAATTGTTTTAATTTAATAGTTGCTTCTTCATAGCCAAGATCAATTAGCTCCTTGCTTTTATGAAAATCCCAACCCTTGTATTGGTCAATAGGTGGCTCAATTAGCAAATCTGGCAATCCATTTTTAAAGCTTAAATGAGTAACGTTATTTAATATTACTTTTGCTGAACGGTCAATAATATCTATGATATTATATTTATGCTCTTGTTTTTTATTTGACTTTAAACCATAAAGATTGACTGCTATAGTTTTATCAGCACCCATATCAATAATAGATTCTAAAGGTACTGGGTCAATTAGCCCTCCATCTACACATAATTCATTACCAATTTTAATTGGCTTCAGAACACCTGGAATAGCAATGCTTGCTTTAATTGCATGTATTAGATCTCCTGAATTTGATTCAATTTTTTTATTATTGATTATATCTGTCGAAACTGTTGTAAGAGGTATATTTAATTCTTCAAATGTTGTTATATCAGTTATTTTTTTGAAAACTTTAATTATTTCATTTCCATTCATAACTGAAAGTTTTGGAAAAATAGGATCTAATTTGAATAAAACATCTCTCATAAAACTTCTTTTATCTAAAATTTCATTTTCAAATTTTTTAATATTTCCAGAAGCATAAATTGCTCCTATAAATGATCCAATACTTGTTCCAGAAATAAAGTCAATTTTTATGTCTAATTCATCAATCGCTTTCAAGACACCAACGTGAGCGTAACCTCTGGCCGCACCGCCTCCAAGGGCAATTCCAATTTTATAATTTTTTTTCATAATTTTTATTCCTATAATTAAATCACTATTTAATCAATAAAACAAGGAATATTTATTATGTATTTTAGAGCAATAATTTTTTATTTTATCTTCATTATGGCATGTACAACTAATAACGAGTCTTCAGCAAGTACTGAAATACCTCTTAGATCTGAAATCGATTCAAAATATAAATGGGATTTAACTTCCGTTTTTGAATCTGACGAAGCTTGGGAAGTAGAGCTTGATAGAGTTAAAAATCTTTATCCAAATATGTCTGAATTCAAAGGAAAGCTTTTATCAAACCCGGAGACACTTTTATCATCAATAAGGCTTGACGAAGAGGTTAATATGAGCTTAGGAAAGTTGTGGCATTACGCTTCAAACTCTTTAAATGCCGATTTGACAAATGAAAAGTACCAAGAAATGGTCCAGCGCGTTAGAAATGTTTGGATTAAATATGGTGCCGTTACAGCTTATTATACACCTGAAATGCTCGAGTCAGATTATAGTGTGCTTGAAGGTTTTATGAATGAAAATTCAGAACTAAAACAATACGAAAAGGTTTTCAAAGATGCATATATAGCAAAACCTCATATTCTTTCTGAAAAAGAGGAAAAATTATTAACCATGGCTGGTAAACTATCAGGCGTTTCTAATGAGGCATATGATATTATGAGAGCTACAGATTTTGAATGGGGTTCATTCAAAGATGAAAATGGTAAAGAGCTTACAATGTCTCCAGGAAGATATGGTAAATATACAAAATCAACTGATAGAAGAGTTAGAGAGGACATGTATAAAGCTTTATATGTTCCATTTAAAAATTCATTAAACACAATGTCAGTTTTGATGAAGGGTAATGTTGAAGGTAATATTTTTTATGCTAATGCTAGAGGTTACGAAAATTCATTAGAAGCAAAAATGAAAGGTTCAGGAATTTCAACAGATATTTACAAAAATCTAATTAAAAGTGTTAATAATAACTTACAGCCTCTTCACAGATGGGCTGAAATTAAAGCCAAAACACTTGGAATTGAAAAAATCAAGCCGTTCGATACATATGCTCCTTTAGCTGATTTTACAATAGAGTATACTTACGAAGAGGCGCAAAAAATTGTTGTTGACGCTTTACAGCCTTTACTACAGGCAAATGAAGGAGAGCTTCAAAAGTTCACTGAAAAAATGTATAATGAAAATTTAATTGACGTATTTGAAAATAAAGGTAAGGAAAGTGGTGCATATATGTCATCTACATGGGATTTACCGCCAAGAATAAAGCTAAACTATGCAGGAACGCTTGATGATGTCTTCACTCTTGCCCACGAGCTTGGTCATGCTTATCATTCGTATTTAAGTCAAAAAAATCAACCTTATCCTTATTATGGATATGATACTTTTAATGCTGAAGTTGCATCTGTAACAACGGAATCTCTGTTAATGGATCATTTATTAGCAAATGCAAAAAATGACGAGGAGAAGGCTGTTTTACTCCAAAATTATATTCAAAATATAGGTTCAACATATTACAGACAAACACGATTTGCTGAATTTGAACTATTAATGCATGAAGCAGCTGAAAGTGGACAGATTCTTACAGAAGATTTTCTAACCAAAGAATTTGGAGAAATGTATAGTAGGTATTGGGGTCCAAGTATGGAAATAACAGATGAAGAAGCCTATTCGTGGTCCAGAATTCCACATTTCTATTACAACTACTATATGTATGCATATGCAACATCTTTTGCTGCTGGAGAAAAAATTTCTGAAAGAGTGCAAAAAGATGGCCAGGAAGGTATAGACGGATTCATCACATTTCTTTCAAGTGGTAGTTCTGATTACCCTGTAGAATTATTGAATTTAGCCGGAGTTGATATGACAACTTCAGAGCCTTTTGAAGCTGTGTCGAGAAAAATGAATTTCTTAATGGATGAGCTTGAATTAATTCTTGAAAAACGTTGAATTTTAAGAGAAAAATAAGACAAATTCATTTTTGGATTTCTCCTATAGTGATTATTCCAATAATCATTATGGTTGCAAGCGGTGTAATGCTTCAGCTTAAAAAGCAGTCAAATTGGATTCAGCCAAATGTTGAGACAACATCCTCAAGTAAGCCAGTAATGTTACAGTCTTATCTTGAAGCAGCAATATCCGTTAAAGAAGCAAATGTTTCATCTTGGGATGATATTGAAAGAATAGATATAAGGCCTGGGAAGGGTATCGCAAAATTAAAGTCAAAAAATAATTGGGAAATTCAAATTGATATTGAAACTGCAGAGATTTATGCAACAAATTTTAGAAGATCAGATATAATTGAATCAATACATGATGGTTCATTTTTTAGTGAAGCTGTAAAATATGGCTGGTTCCTTCCATCTGGTATTTTACTTTTATTTTTAAGTTTGACAGGAATTTATATGTTTTTTATTCCTATATTGAAAAGAAGGAGAAAATCTTAAAATGAAAAAAATTATTTATTTATTATTAATTGCTACTCTTTATGGTCAACAAACAACAGATGAAAATATTCAAAATATTTCTATCGTTTCCACTTCAAATGTTTTTTCAGAATTTTATGACTGTGGATGTCCCAAAAATCCGTTAGGCGGAATTGCTAGAAAAACCTTTTTTTTAAATAATATGATGTCTGGAAGAGAATCAATTTTAATTGATGCTGGAAACTTGTTTTTTGATAGTAATAAAATTAATCCCGATAATCTTTCTCTCAATGATAAAAAATTTAAAGCAGAGAATTTGGTAAAAACTCTTGAATTCACGGGGCAGAATATTGTAAACATCGGAGCAAATGATTTTAAAGGTGGGGTAGAGTTCCTTAAAGAAATAACAAATGAATCTAGCGTCAACTTTATTTCCGCAAATTTATTTAATTCATCAAATGAGCTACTTTTTAAACCTTACCATATAATTCTCAAAGAAAATACACGTATTGCCTTTATCGGCTTAAGCCAATCAGCAAATAGCCGTGGACTCATTAATAAGAATTTTATTGAAGTTGGAAACAAGTATATTGAAGAGCTAAAAGATAAAGCAGATATTATAATAATGCTTGTTAATGTGAGAGAGGACAATGTTTTAGATTTATCAAATTCATTTTCAGATGCAGATTATATTTTCTTGAGTGGTTCAACTCGTAGAACTGAGCCAAGAAATAGACAGAATGAAAACGGAGCTCTTGTTTATTCAGGTGGTATACAAGGAAAACATCTTAGTATACTAGATATAAGAATAAAAGAGCCTAAAAAAGCCATAGATGACGTATCAGCGCCGTTTAACAGGCTTCAGGAGATAGACTATAGGTTAAATAAATTAAGAGCCAAGGATCCATCAAAAAGATTAGAAGATTTATATGCAAATCAACCTAATGTATTAGATCTGATAAAAAAATATCAAAAGGAAGCCACTGAATTAGGTATTTCATTATCACAATTCAGAAATAGAAGTATTTTCTTTAGTGTGCCACTCTCTCCGTCAATTCCAGACGACAAGGAAGTAGCCGCATTAATTGAAGAAATTGCTGATAAAGCAACTTTTCCTTTAAAGCATAAACATTAAAAACATATTTTATTTTTTGGTTTGAAAAAGAAATATTTGTTTTTATTATGACGTATTGCGAGTGTAGCTCAGCTGGTAGAGCACAACCTTGCCAAGGTTGGGGTCGCGCGTTCGAATCGCGTCACTCGCTCATTTATTTGTCCAATTAAAGAAACTATCAATAATTCTTCTGTGGACATTTAACGAACTTATCTGCAATTCTTTACTTCTTAAAGCATAATACCATGCAAGTATTTTAAGGTCTATATGTTTTACCATAATCCCTGCACCATATCTTTCTGAAACTATATTATTAAACTTTTTTAAATGATATTTTATTTTTTCTAAAGATTTAGCTTTTAAATCTTTTTTTTGATTTTTTTTGAAAAGTAAATAGGTATTAATAGCATTATTTAGATTCATTTCTTTTTTACCACCTTGCTTTGCATCAAAAGATCGATCAAGTTCTTTTTTATGTTTTTTACAATCTTCCCATGAAAGGGTAGGGCCAAGCTTTCCAATTGTAATATTGAAGTACCTTTTTTTATTTTTTAATGGATCAAATGCATATGTAGAATACATTACATATCCATCTTCTTTACCATTTCTTTTACGCTTATAAATGCTACTCATAATCAAATTTTGTCATTAATTTATGTAATATAAAAATAAATATAATTATAACACACAAATAATATACACATTTTGTTAATAACTCTTTAAATCTAGCAATAACATAGTTTATAAGTAACATGTAAATTATTTAAAAGTTTTTTTTATGAATCAAAATATTGAGATAATTAGTAATAATAGAAAAGCATTTCATAGCTATACAATCATTGAAAAGTATGAAGCAGGTCTTATACTTCTAGGCAGTGAAGTAAAAAGCCTAAGAGAAAAAAAACTTAACTTAAGAGAGAGTTTTATTGCTTTAAAAAATGATAGATTTTTTCTAATAAATGCCCATATTAGTCAGTATTCTCATGCAGGATTTAATGGACATGATCCTGTTAGAAATAGAGAGATCTTACTCAACAAAAAGGAAATAATTAAACTTAAGAATGTTGTTGCTCAGAAAGGACTAACTATTGTACCTTTAAAAGCCTACTTTAAGAATGGTATAGCAAAAGTAGAATTTGCAACTGCTCGAGGGAAAAAAATGTATCAGAAAAAAGAAGCTCTAAAAATAAAGGATCTTGATAGAGAAGCTCAAAGAGAAATGAGAAAAAGATAATGAATTTTTTACCCGTCGACGAGCAGTTAGAAATTATTTCTCGAGGTACAGAGGAAGTTATTCCTCTAAATGATTTGAGGAAAAAGCTCGAAAAGTCAATAGAAAATAATAAACCCCTCGTCATAAAGCTTGGCTGCGATCCAAGTAGGCCAGATCTTCACATAGGTCACGGCGTTGTACTTCAAAAGTTGAGAGATTTTCAAGATTTGGGACATCAAGCAATACTAGTTATTGGTGATTTTACGGCCATGATAGGTGACCCATCTGATAGAAATAAAACAAGACCTCAGCTTACCTTAGAAGAGGCCAAAGCCAATGCAGAGTCTTATATTGAACAATCTAAAGTAATACTTGATGTAAAAAGTCTTAAAGTGATTTTTAACAGCAGTTGGCTTAATAAAATGAACTTTGAAGATGTGATTAAATTAAGCAGTAAGTATACTGTTGCCCGTATGATTGAGAGAGATGATTTTACCAAAAGATTTGAATCAGAAATTCCAATTTCAATGCATGAATTTTTGTACCCACTTGCCCAGGCTATGGATTCCGTTGAAATCAAATCTGATGTTGAATTGGGAGGTACAGATCAAAAATTTAACCTATTAGTTGGTAGAGATATCCAAAAAGAATACAATCAAGCTCCTCAGTCAATAATAACTTTACCATTGCTCGAAGGAACAGATGGTATTGAAAAAATGTCAAAATCTTATGACAATTACATTGCTCTAGATGATTCTCCAGAAGACATGTACGGTAAAATTATGTCCATAAATGATTCAATGATCGAAAAGTATTATAAATTGGCAATATTTGCTGATAAGAAGAAAGTATCTGAAATAAAAAATTTATTGAAAGACGAATCAGTTAATCCTCGAGATATTAAAAAAGATTTAGCAAAAAACTTAGTTGCTAAGTATTACGATGATAGCGTAGCTGAAAAAGCCGAGAAGTCTTTTGAGCAAATTTTTGTTAAAAGAGACAATCCCGATGAAATCCCTGAAGCAAGGATATCTACTGAGAAATCTTTAATTGATTTACTATTTGAGGAGAATTTAATCTCAAGTAAAGGGGAAGGTAAAAGGTTGATTGCGCAGAAAGCCATAAAAATTAATGGTGAGACTTGTAATGAGCCCAATAAATTACTTTCTTCAGACGATTCAGGTGCAGTTATAAAAGTAGGAAAAAGACGATTTTTAAAAATTGTTTCTTCATAATTATTTTTTTTTGTTACTCAATTTAAATAAATCATATAAATTCAGAAGTTTATAATTAATTGATTTGGAAAATTTATGTCTGAAAAATCTGTAAAAATTACTGATGAAAACTTTCAAGAGTTAGTTCTTGAATCTGAAAAACTTGTTATAGTTGATTTTTGGGCTGAATGGTGCGGTCCATGTAAAGCTCTAGCACCTATTTTAGATAAAATTTGCGATGAATTTGGCGACAAAGTGCTTGTAGGTAAGGTAAATGTCGATGAAGTGAAGCAAGCGCCCGTAACTTACGGAATTCGCAGTATCCCAACTTTGTTATTTTTTCATAATGGAGAAATTGTAAGACAAGAAGTTGGATTACAGTCAGAGCAGGCATTAATTGATAGCGTTAACCAAGTCATAAGTTAACAATTATTAATAAATGACAGATAAAACTATTCACAAAACTATAATTATTGGCTCAGGACCAGCAGGTCTGACTGCAGCAATCTATGCGGGAAGAGCCAACCTCAAACCAATTGTTTTCGAAGGCAATCAGCCTGGAGGTCAATTGACAATTACAACTGATGTAGAAAACTTTCCTGGTTTTCCAGAAGGTGTAATGGGTCCAGAAATGATGGATCTTTTTAGAAACCAAGCAAAAAAATTTGGTGCAGAATGTTTCTTCAAGCATGTAACTAAAGTGGATTTTTCTCAAAAGCCGTTCAAAGTTTTTGTTGGAGATGAAGAATTCTTATCAGAAACCGTTATTTTATCAACTGGTGCTTCAGCTAGAATGTTAGGTCTTGAAGCAGAAAATGAATTGATGGGATATGGAGTTAGTACATGTGCTACCTGTGATGGATATTTCTTCAAAGATAAAAATATTGTCGTTGTAGGTGGAGGAGATTCAGCAATGGAAGAAGCTTCATTTCTTACCAAATTTGCCAAAAAAGTAACAATTATTCATCGAAGAGAAGTTTTCAAAGCATCTAAAATTATGCTAGAAAGAGCTAAAAACAACCCGGCTATTGATATTCTTGTTAACAAATCTATTGTTGATATTAATGGTAATCAAAAAGAGGGAGTTTCAAGTATAGTATTAAAAGATACAGTTTCTGGAGAAGAAAATGTTTTTGATTGCGAAGGTGTTTTCTACGGTATTGGACATACTCCAAATACTGACTTTTTAAGTAAGTTTCTCGATGTTGACGAAAATGGATATATAATTACTAAGCCTGATTCAACTCATACAAATATCGATGGAATATTTGCTTGTGGTGATGTTCAAGATAGTCATTACAGACAAGCAATTACTGCAGCTGGTTCAGGCTGCATGGCAGCAATAGATGCTGAAAAATTTCTTGAAAATTTAGAATAGTATTATCTGTCCTTTTTTAGGAGGATAAAATGGATTTAAAACAGATTTATGATGTAAAAAAACTAAAGTTAAGATTTAAAACAAAAAAAGCTTTAGAGATTAAAACACTAAAATTTCACAATGGTCTTATTTATGGAATTTGTGGAAATTTTGGCAGCGGTAAAACGTCTTTGCTAAAAGTGCTAGCAGGAAAACAAAAAGAAACCAGTGGAACCGTGTTGTACCAAGGAAAGAAATTTAAAAGAAGTTTTTTTGGTAATATTGTCAGACATAGTGATATACAATACTTAGATATTAGCTCAATAGAGTCACGTAAGACTGTAAAAAAACTAATTTCAGATAACTTTCCTTCGAAAGTCCAGCAAATTAAGTCAAAACATTTCACAATTTTTAATACAGAGTCTTTATGGAATACTCCCATAAACCAACTTTCAGACGGAGAAAAACATTGGCTGAAAACGGTTGTTGGGGTTGAAAAAGACCCTCGCGTTTTATTGCTAGACGATTATGGGATGTCATTAGATCCAAAAAATGAAATGATTTTGAGAAAAAAAATTATCAAAATGAACAATATCCTTGGCACAACTGTCATACTGTCTTCGCAGAATGATTATTTTCTAAAGCAATTTGCAAGTGTTATTATTTATCTTGATAACGGTCATGTATCAAAAATAAGAAAAGGATTTAAGAAAAGAGTTGGTCAAAAAAGTCGCTAGAAATTTTAAAATATTTTTAATATTAATTTTTGCTTCAAATTTTTTAGAAGGTCAAGTTGATAGAAGATTTAATACATTTGATTGGCAAATATTAGGTGAAAATCAATCTATCAATTCTGTAACCGAAGGATATCAATTTTTTTATTTTGCATCATCAGGAAACGGAATTCTTAGGTTTAATAAATTTTCTAGAAGTTTTGACATAAATATATCTCAAGCGCAAGGGTTAAAATCTGAAATTATTGAACATGTTTACTTTGATGAATACACTGGTATATTGTGGTCAGTGGGAAATCACAGTTTAGAATTTTCACAAACAAGGGACGGTAATTGGTCAAATATCGATTTAGGTTCACTCTCAATTAAGAACTATGAAGATGTTATTGATATTGGTTCATCAAAAAACTTTTTATGGATTAAAACCTACCAAGGTTATATTAAGTTAGATCACATCAGCGGATCATTTCTTGGGGTTTCTTCTTTTCCAGACGACGATGATATTTTTTGGGGAGATATTTCAAAAAATAACCTCATTTTAGCTAATTTAGATTTTAGTGATTATTATGTCACTGATAACTGGTTTTTATCACAAAAAGGCGTTAATGACGATCAAGGTTTATTTTCAAATTTCACATCTTTTTTGAGCTCAAAAGATGGAAATTTGAGTTGGTTAACCCTAGATAATGGTTACATGATGATAGTTGAAGAATTTAGTAAAACAATTTCTCCAGTAACCAGTGGTATTGGTAGCGCTATACCAACTACAATCTCATCGCAGGATTATAGATGGGTGGCAGGTATTTCAAGTAATAAAACTAAAGTTATTACAAAGTTAGATAACGATTTTAATGAAATAAGTTTTTTAAAAAGTTCAGAGTATTCAAATTTTTCTAATTCAAATATTTTTTCAAGCTTAATTATTGAAGATGAAATTTGGTTTGGTGGAAATGGCCTTGTAATAATATACAATAAAAAGAAAGATTTTTTCAGGACAATGGGTTTCGAGAAAGGAGTTCCACAAGGCAGAATAAGATATTTAAAAGTAATGGGGGATAACATATATTTAAGCTCTATCAATGGTGTTGCTGTCATTAATTACAAAACAAAAGAAAAAGTATTTTCACCCATTTCAAATTTTGTTTTTAGTAGAAACTTAGTTGTAAGAAGTCTTGAGCTACATGATAACAAAATAAAGTTTGCTACAAATAGCGGTATATTTGAGCTATCAAATGATAATTCAATTGGAATAATTGATAGAAATAGGAATTACACATACTTGCTTAAAACCTTAGAAAGCAATCTTTATAGTGTCAACGATACTGGAATTTTATTAAATGGAAATAAAATTATTAATTCTGCAGAATACTTTAATTACGAAGTAAATGATCTATTCGTTGAAAATAATATAATCTATATTGGAACAAATAACGCATTAATAGTTTACAATCTTAGTGAGAATTTTGTGCAAAATATGTATGAGTTTAGCTTTTTAAAGAAAATAATGAAAATAGATAAAATTGATGAATTTTTGATTTTACTTACATCAAAAGGTTTAGTTAAATTTAGGTTATAATCATGAAGAAAATTTTTCCAATTATACTTTTATTTAGCTCACTTGCTTTTTGTCAAAGCTTAACTTCAAATATTGATCTATATAGATCAAATATAGTTGTTAAGCCCGTCAATGATAAATTGCAAGTAAACACTTTTATCGAGATCTATAATAGAAATCTACAATTTGTTAAGGTTGAAAATGGTTTTGAGTCTTCTTATGAGCTTAAAATTACTATTATTGATAATGATGGAGATAAAATTGGAGAAGAAACAATCTCTGAAAAGATAGTCGTTAATAGTTTTTCAGAAACAGTATCTCAATCAAATCCAAAAATTATTGTTAATAACTTCATTATTCCAAAAAAGCAATTTTCAGTGAATTTTTCCCTAAAAGATTTAGACACAAAATTGATCGGCAAAAGACAAAAGAAATTTAACAAAAAACAATTTCCTTTTAACGACAATTTAAAAGTATATGAGCCAATATTTTTTAAGTTTAAAGAAGGAGAATGGGGTTTTGAATTAGACAAATATCCAATACCATCTAATCAAATTGTTTCTAAAAATAATTTGATTGAAATGAATCAATTTATTGAGGTTGATAAGGGTGAATTTTTGGTTAATCTATCTTTGCTATCTGAAAAAAATGAAATTTGGAGTGATTCAGTAACTGGTTCAAGTAAAGGAGGAGTTGAATCATATTCATTTAAAATTCCTGTCACAGATGCCGAAACAGCAAATTTGAAGCTAAAAGTGCAGCTATCTCAAAAAAATAATAAGTCATCAAAATCATTTGACTTACGCCTAAAAAGAAATTTTATGTTACTATCATCAGTAAAAAATATTTCGAAAGCTCTCGACCAAATGAATTATATTTTATCAACAGAGGAAAGAAGAAAGTTGAAAAAATTAAAGTCATCTGAAAAAGAAGATTTTTTCAAAAAGGCTTGGGCAAAAAGAGATCCTGATGTTACAACTAAAGAAAATGAATTGATGATCGAATACTATAAAAGAGTTTCATTTTCAGATGATAATTTTTCAAGAGGAACATCTGGAGGGTGGCGATCTGATATGGGAATGATATACATCCTTTTTGGTAGACCTGATGATATCTCTAGATCAATGAATCCTCAGCAGAACATGAATTATGAAAGATGGTTTTATTTTAATATAAATAAAGAGTTTATTTTTGTAGATGACCTAGGTTTTGGAGATTATCGACTTAGAACGCCATTTTTATATTGATATGAAAAAAGACAAAAAAGTATTAGAAATCTTAAAAAAATATAAATCCTCATTTTCAATAGAAGATCAATCATTTGTTGAAGAAATTATCGAAGAAAATTTATCTGAAAACGATATTTCTTTTGAGCTTTTTACTGATGGTGCATGTGAATTTGATAATGAGCATAAACCAATTAATGCAGGAATAGGTGGCTTAATCAAAAAAAACGGTGAAGTTTTATCTTCTTTTTCAAGCAATGTAGGAGTTAAAACAAATAATGAAGCTGAATACCTTGCTCTCATTGAAGGTCTCAAGCAATGTCTACAAAATGATATTCAATCCATTAATATTTTTTTAGATAGTGAATTGGTTGTAAAGCAGGTTAATGGAGATTATAAGGTTAAAAACGAAAGAATGGCTATTTTACATAATGAAGCTATTGATTTTCTCCAAAAGTTTGAAAAATTTAATGTGTCTCATATTTATAGAGAAAAAAATATCGAGGCAGATAAGCTTAGCAAAGAAGCTTTATCAAATAAAAACTAATGTTTAATGACAAATATTTTATAAATTATCATCCATGAGTATTTTTAATTCAATAAAAAATTCAGTATCTGATAGCTTTAATTGGGTAAGTGGAGATATAGCAATTGATCTTGGAACTGCTAACACGCTTATCTGGCTATCTGGAAAAGGTATTATTATTAATGAGCCATCAATTATAGCTCGATCCACAAAAACTGGACAAGTTCTTGCTGTTGGAAATGAAGCAAAAGAAATGGATGGAAAAACTCATGATGGTATTGAAACTATTCGTCCGTTAAGAGACGGAGTTATTGCAGACTTTACTGCCGTTGATGAAATGTTACAGGGTTTCATTAGAAAGGTTAATTTAAATAGACTTACAAGACCAAGAATGGTCATTTGTGTTCCGTCTGGAGTAACGGAAGTAGAAAGAAGAGCTGTTAGAGATTCTGGAGAAAAACAAGCTGCGAGAGAAGTATTCCTTGTTGATGAACCGGTTGCAGCAGCAATTGGAATAGGGCTAGACATTAGTAAGCCAGTAGGTAATATTATTGTTGATATTGGTGGCGGTACTACTGAGGTAGCAGTTATTTCTTTGAATGGGGTTGTAACGAAAAAAGCTATTAGAGTAGCTGGTGATGAAATGGATGACGCAATTCAGCATTGGTTCAGAAATGAACATAAAGTGGAAATTGGTGCTCAAACAGCTGAGCAAATCAAAATATCTGTTGGGTCTGCTATGAGAGCTAGATCTAGAAACATTCTTGTAAAAGGTAGAGATCTTGTTTCTGGTATTCCTAAGACAATTGATATAAGAACAGATGAAATAAGACAAGCACTTAAAGATCCAGTTAAAAGAATATTAGGGGTTGTTATTGATGCATTGGAAGATACTCCTCCTGAGCTTTCATCAGACATAATTGATAGGGGAATTGTTCTTGCTGGAGGTGGTTCTCAGCTTAGAGGTCTTGATCAAGTTTTGAGAGAAAAAACAAAAGTACCCGTCAATGTAGCAGAAGAACCTCATTTAGCAATTGTTAAAGGTTGCGGTGCAGTAATAGAAGATCTAGAAAAACATAAGCATGTTCTTCTATAGAGATGTCTAAAGTCCCATTAATTTTTAAGGATTATCAAGAAAAAATTATTCTGGCTCTCTGCGTAACCATATCTTGTATTTTTATATTCAACAATGATTCAAATTTTCTAAAAAGTACAAAATTAAAATCAGTTGATACTTTTTCCTTTCTTTTTGCTCCGTTTAATTGGCTAGATAATCAGTTATTCTTAAATAAGAAATTAGAAGTTCTTTCATCTGAAAATCTCAAATTAAACCTCGAAAATCAAGTTTTAAAGGTTCACGAAACCGAAAATACGAGATATCGAGAATTCCTGAACTTTAAGAGGAGGGATGATTATATTTTTATGGGCACGGATGTTATATCAAAAGGCTTAAGCTCAAACATGTCATCTGTTGTAATTGATAGAGGATTTGAAGATTTTGTACAGGTTAATTCACCGGTACTTTCATCGCGAGGCGTCGTTGGTAAAGTTATTTCCGTATCAGCAAACTCTTCAGAAGTGCAATTGATTAGCGATGTAAACTTTAGGCTTAGTGTAAAAATTGCACCGGATGAAGTTGAAGGAATTCTTAGGTGGATTAAAGATGATATTTGTGAAATAAATGAAATCAAAAAAATATCAGATATAGAAATTGGTGATGTAGTTTTAACTTCAAATTTAAGTATTTATTTTCCTCCAAATCTTCCTGTTGGAGAAGTTATAAGTATTTTTGAAAAGTCAGATAGTTCAAATCGTACCGTTAGGTTAAAGCTATTTTCAGATTTAACAACTTTAAATCAATTATTTATTGTTAGCGAAGAGGAAAAAAAATGAGTTTTTATTTCAAGTTTTTTCCCTTAGCAATAATAATTCAACTTATTTTTTCAGAATTGCTAACATTCAATGGTTATCAAGCAAACATAATTCTTTTATTTGTAATTTTATCATCAATGCCGCTTGGTAACGCCACCCAATCAACACTTCTAGGGTTTTTTGTTGGACTTTTTACAGATTTAATTTTATTTAGTGGAACATATGTCGGCGTTTCAAGTTTAGTTTTCTCAATTTGTGGTTTTTGGGCATCAAAGGTGAGTTACAATTTTGCATTTAGAAATTTTGATTTTTATTGGATTTCATTCGTTCATCTTGGAGTAGCGATTTATTCACTTTTTAGATATGATTATTTTTTCTTTAATGATCTTGGTTTATTTATTTCAAATTGGTTTTTTGTCACTTACTATACATGCTTTGTTGGATTGGTAATAGTTAAATTATTTTCTCTTAAAGAGATATTGTTAGATGCTTAAGATTGATAACAAGGCTGATATTTTTCATTACAGGACCTTATTGGCTATCCTGACATTATCAATAATGGTATTGGTCGGTCGATACTTTCACTTACAAATAATCGAACATGAGAGATTTTTTTCGAAATCTCAAGTTAACAGAGTAAAGGCTAAAGCCTCTTATGCTCCTAGAGGACTAATTGTTGATAGAAATGGTATCGTGATTGTTGAAAATTCTCCAACATATATTTTGACAGTTACTCCTTATGAAATGAATAATATCAATGAACAATTTGAAAAAATTTCTGATATAATCAGTGTACCTTTTGATGAAATTGAAAGAAGATTTAAAAAATATTATCGTGGAAGGTTTTTACCAACTGTAATTGCTAAAAATCTTACATTTTCACAGATTTCGCAAATTGAAGAAATGAGACTGGAGTTTCCAGGAGTTCAATACGAAAGATTTGACGAAAGGCTATATAATCCAGATTTAAATGATATGCATATTCTTGGTTACCTAAGGGAGCTTGATCGAGAAACAATACCTAAGCTTGACAAAAGTTTTTTGTACAGAGCAGGGGAGTTGATTGGATGGCAAGGAGTTGAAAGAGAATATGAGAAAGAGCTCAGATATTCTAAGGGAGTTAATTATATCGAAGTTGATACTTATGGTAGAGAAATTGAAAATTTAAATAGCAATAGTACTCCGGCGTATCCTGGAAAAAACTTAGTTTTAACAATAGACAGCAATTTACAAAAATTTAGCAAAGAACTTTTGGATGGAAAAAAAGGGTCAATAATTGTTTCAAAGGTAAATTCTGGTGAAATATTGTCTATTGTGAGCAGTCCTTCATATGATTTAAGTATTTTTAGAGGAGAAACATCTAATTCAGAATGGAAAGATTTGACTGAAAGTGATGATAAGCCAATTTTAAATAGAAACATCGCTGGCTTATATCCGCCTGGTTCTTCTTTTAAAATTGTCACTGCAATAAACTTAGTTGAAAAAGGTTTATTAGATCCTGAAGATAATTTAATGTGTGCTGGATCATATACTCCGCAAGGTAGTTCCAATACATTTAATTGTTGGAAGGAGGAAGGTCATGGTCTGGTTAATTTGAGGAAAGCTATTTCAGAATCTTGTAACGTTTACTTCTATGAAACAGTTCAGCTAATAAAACTTGCTGACTGGATTGAAACTGCTAAAAAGTTTGGTTTTAATCAATTAACTGAAATTGATTTGCCCAATGAAAGCCTTGGATTGATTCCTGATAAAGAATTTTTTATCAATACTTACGGAAGATGGGGTTGGTCAGAGCGAGGTGTTTTATTAAATATGACTTTGGGCCAAGGAGATATCTTGGTAACACCACTGCAATCATTACGATACATTAATCACATTGCATCTAAAGGAAAGAATACAGCTGTATTAAAGCTTAACCTAAATAAACCTACAGAATTCTATGATGATATAGAATTATCTGAACAAACATGGATGCGACTTTTCAACGGACTTTATGATGTTGTTAATTCAGACGGTGGAAGTGGTTGGAGAGCACGCCAAATAAGCTCTGAAATAACACTTTTAGGAAAAACAAGTACTGCTGAAAATCCGCATGGAGAGCCACATGCATGGTTTAATGGTTTTTTTGATTTTGATGGAGAAAAATACTCACTTGTTGTTATGATTGAAAATGGTGGCGGTGGCGGTGCTATAGCATCACCAATAGCAGGAGAGTTAGTTAATTTTATTAGTAAAAATAGGAAATTTTTAGCGAAAAATTAATATGATTTACGGTGGATTAAACAACGATTTGCAAAAACTTTATCTTATTGTTTTTTCACTATTAGTTTTTGGATTAATCACTCTGTTTAGCATATCTTCAGATCCTTTTTCTTTCAATAGTAGTTTTTTGAGACAAATCATTTTTATTATATTTTCACTTTCGGTGTTCATCATTTTAAGAATGGTTGATGTAAAAACTATTCATGATAATTCTTTAATGATTTATTTTTTTTCCATATTTGTTTGCTTTATACCATTTTTTCTACCACCAGTTGAGAATACTTCAAGATGGATAGATTTGGGCTTATTTTACATTCAGCCTGCAGAGTATTTAAAGTGCGCTACAATAATAGCTATCGCAAAATATTTGTCTAATAACCAGCTAGCTGTGAAAGATATGAGCACTGTAATTGTTCCATTATGTATTGCTGGATTATCGTCATTTATAGTTCTCAATCAACCGGACTTGGGAACAGCAGTTATTATTTTGGTACCGGTTTTGCCAATGCTTTTATGGGCTGGAGTCAATAATTTTACTATTTTTTTAATGATTGTTCCATTCATTACAATTATTGCAGCTTCAAATAATTTAATTTTTAATATTTGGGCATTTTTAATGTTTGTAATGTTTATGCTTTTTCAGGGAAAATTCTTAAACAGAATCTTATTGTACTTTTCAAATATTTTTGCTGGTTTACTTTTTCCTTTTTTTTGGAACAATTTTTTAAATGGCTATCAAAGACAAAGATTTTTAGATTTTTTAAACCCAGACTTAGACCCTATGGGTTCATCTTATCATATAATTCAAAGTATTACAGCAATAGGGTCTGGTGGTCTATTTGGAAAAGGATGGGGACAGGGTACCCAAACACAATTGAAATTTCTTCCAGTGCAAGAATCAGATTTTATACTTTCTGTAATAGCTGAAGAGTTTGGATTTTTAGGTATATCATTAATTATGTTATTATTCTTTATGTTAATAAAGACATTATTGGATATTGCATTTAGGTGTTCAGATTATTTTTCTAGCTTGGTTATTATTGGTTTAACCTCAATTTTATTTTCTCATATATTTATAAATTCAGCTATGACTATTGGCTTAATGCCAGTAAAAGGTCTTCCCACACCTTTTGTTTCTGCAGGGGGATCATTCATGTTGCTTTGTTTTATTATTTTATCTTTGGTCTCAAATTTTTCAAAAAATTAAATATTATTGGCAGTTGTAGTTTTGAGTCGTATTAGCTAAATTGCTTTGCTCAATATCATGAATAAAAAACTCTTTTATATCAATAGTGAAATGGAACCTTTTGCGTCTGTTTCTGAAAATGCACAAATTTCCGTAGATATTCCACTCGGTCTCCAAGAACAAGGCAATGATGTTAGATGTTTAATGCCAAAATATGGCTTCATAAGTGAAAGAAAATATATTCTTAGAGAAGTTATTAGATTAAAGGAAATACTTTTTGACTTTAATGATGTTGATTATCAGTGTTCTGCAAAAAGTGCTTTCTTGCCAAAATCAAGATTGCAAGTTTACTTTTTAGAAAATGAACAGTTTTTTGGAGAATTGAATACGCTTTTATTTAAATCTAAAAATGGTAGATATTTATCTGATAATGATATAAGGTTTGCATTCTATTGTTTAGCAGCCATAAAAATGTTACCTAACCTTTTTTGGTTTCCAAATGTTTTGATCTGTAATGGTTGGACATCAGCTCTAGTACCGTTTTTACTAAAAAAACTTTCTACAGAACAAAAAGACTTATCTAAAATAAAAACTGTTTATTTATCAAGTTCATCAAATAATGATGTAATTTTCGAATCAAAAAATTTACCATTTGATAATGGAACAATTAGCGAGCTAAAATCATTAAATTTAAATCAAATAGGTTCCAAGTTTGCAGATGCAACTCTATTGATAGATAATGATGAAAAATTTGCAAATAAAACAATGAAAACTAAAGTATTTAAAGATTCTAAAACTTGTTCAATGATTGACATAAGCAAAGAAGAGGATAATAAGTCCCCAATCTTGCTTGAAAAAATTGAAAAGGTCATTAAAAGCTTGTAAGATGTTTAATAAAAATATCATTTCATTTATTTTTGTCATAATTATTTCTGGATTTATTAGTTCATGCAGTGAAGAATCAATAATTTATACTGAAATCGATAATTCTGATGATACTGTTAGAACTTTTTCGTTACCGTCCAGTAGAAGTAAAGTTTTTCAATCATTTCCTAAAGTAGGTGTAGATAGCAAGCTCTATTTTGGAGAAGTTAAAGGAAATAAAAATCGCTTTTCATTATTACAATTAACTTTATTTTCTGGAAACCTTCCACCAACCGAAATGTCAGACTTATTAGCTGATTCAATTCAAATTGATAGTGCAATGGTTTATTTTGAGACTACTGATTCTCTTGATCTAGCTAATTTTTCCTTACACGCTATTTTAACTGATCAAGAAAGTATTTTTGATGAAGACTCAACAAATTTTTACAATGTTGATGATTATTATGATTTTGAAAATAATTCTTTACAGATAAGTGAAGCTATTATAAATAGTGAAAATGTTTTATCTCCTGATACAACCGGATTCGATACTTTAAAATTTATGATTCTGGATGAAAATTTAGAGACTTTTAAAGATAATTTTCTAGACACAAGTTCAAATCCTGCTAGAACATTAATGATTCGTGAAGATGGTCATTTTTTAAATAACTTATTTACTTTAGAAAGTCATCAATCAAATAATAGCCCTAAAATGAGAGTGTGGTATAAAGCTGTTATTGACGAAACAACAACGTTAGATACATTTATAACATTCTTCTCTTTTGAAGACGTTAGTATCATAGAGCCTCCCGAAATTGCGGAAGATGACCCAAATTTTATAACTCTTAATTCCGGTTCAGGATTAAGGTCGATTGTTGAGTATGATTTAACATATCTTGACTCTTTGCCAAGAAATGCGATTATAAAAGATGCAAATTTAATTTTAGATATTGAAAGTTCTAATTTAATCGAAGATGAAAGCTTTAGAATCGTTGTAGCTGCTCTACAAGATTCAATAACTGACTGGAATTTTGTTAGCCCTACGGATGAAAATTTTGAATACCAAGCTTACAGCGTAAATGGTAATTTTATTGTTTCACAAGATCGTAACGACTTACAGGTCAAGATACCTATTGAGGCATTTTTGCAGGGTTATAAAAACGGACTTTTCACAGTTGATGAGCTTTTATTGTATAGCGCTAATACAAATAGTCCTTTTGATAAAGTTAGGCTAAATCCAAATTCTATAGAGGTTTTATATGTTGAACCGTAAAATAGTTTTATTTTTATTTATTTCTGCAATCTATTGTCAATCTTCTTTAAGTGGATATGGGTATGGAAGTCTTGAGAATAATTCTGATATGAGATCTTTTGGTTCAAGTAGCGAATTGTTGCCATCTTTCAAAAATAATATTTCATTATCAAATCCTTCTTCGTGGCACAACCTTCTTTTTACGTACTTAAATACTTCCTTTAATGTTCAAAATACTGAATTTCAGTCAACTGCTCAGGATAATTTTTCACTAGCTGCCGCACAATTAGTAGTGCCCTGGAAAGGAAAAATGTCCTTTGGTTTATCTTTTGAACCTTATCTGAATCGTCAATTGACTGTTAGCGATTCGACAGCCACATTGTATGAATTAGATGATGAAAATATTTTTGAAGTAAGACAAGAAAGATTTTCTTCAGGGGGACCCTCAATTTTTAAAATGAGCTATGGATACAAATTAAATGATAATGAAAGTTTAGGTTTTACACTTGGGACAGTTTTTGGTTCATCAAGATCAACAATAAATTTGATTGTTGATGAAGAGAATCATCTGCTCCAGTCAAGAGATTATTTTTCTGGAAATATTTTAGATATTTATTTATCAAGTACAAGATTTTCTATTGATAATAAAAAACTATTATTATCTGCAAGTTATCATTTTCCTATCAACGGAATAGATGTAGAAAATGACACATATCAAGCTTTCCTAGACTTAAATGGTAATAATTATCATGATTTAGATGACTTTCCAGACGTTGGTCAAGCGTTGTTACCTCTAAATTTCAAATTTAAAGATGAGATTTCAGTAAAATCGCTAAGATTTGGTGCAGATTATGAATACAAAAAAAATCATCACCTTCAGTTAGAAATCTTAAGTTGGAACGATGATGGAAAATATATCTCAAATAATTCTGTTTTTTCAGGTCACGTTCAATCAAAAAATAAATTTAGTTTCGGTTATGCGAAATTTGTAGAGCAATTTGATAGAGATAAAATTAATTATAAAGCTTCAGTATTTTTTCAAGATTACGATATCAAAAGTCTTGAAAATATTAGTGAAGTTGGTTTAGGTTTAGGTGTTGGAATTAATTTTGGAATTACAGCAAATCAAATTGACTTCGGTTATCAATTTATCAATAGAAGCGGAGTTCATTTGATTGATAATGAAAAAATTCAAAATTTCACAATTGGAATTAGTATCGGTGATTTATGGTTTGTAAAGAGAAGAGAAATTTAAAATTGGAAAATATATTATGAGAAAGATTATTTTTTATTCAATATTACTTTTAATCACAGTTTCTTTCGTAGAAGCTCAATGTAAAAGGGGCGAACAGCTAAGAATTACAAATGATGTCGAAATCAAAGTTGTTGATTGTAGAGAGGCAACAAGGCTTATTTATAATGAAGGTTGGTATCCATATTCTGTTGAGTATGAGCAGGAGGATAGATGTCCACAGTTACTAAGTAGTTCTGCAGAATATTATAGAAGTAGTAATTGGGAGCTTAGCGCCTCGTCTTATTCTCAAATGATGGATCTTAGATGTGATCAGTGGAATTCTGATTTCGTTAATCCTGATGATGTCTATTTATATTGGTCTATTGCTTTACAAAATCAAGGAAAGTTTGAAGAATCCGAAGCAGTTTTGATTAAAGGTTTAAATGAGTTACCAGACAACACATCTCTCATGGCTCGCTTAGCATATGCTTACAAAAAACAAGATAAAATTGATGAAATGATAATAGAATATGAGCGATTAATGGATTCAGGCTCAGATGATACAACATCATTAATCGACCTTGCAAGAGCATATGGTCAACAAGGTAGATCTGATGAGCAAATATCTGTTCTAAAGAAGATTTTAAGAATTGATCCAAATAATAGTTCAGTGCAATCTGAGCTTGCAAGAGCGTATGAGGATTCAGGTGAAGATCCACTAGATATTTTTAAAGCAAGATTTGAAGAAAACCCAGATAATGCATCTTATGCTGTTGAGTATGCAGATAAATTAATTAGCAATGGTGATACCATGGAAGCCATTGATGTTTTGGAGAATACTTTAAGCTATAATAGAGAAAACAGTATGGTCTACATGAGTCTTGGGAAAGCATACAATGATAACTCAGATTTTGAAGATGCTGTTGAAGTTTTAAAAGACCTATTTGATTTGGATAGAAACAACTTCAGAGTAGCAATGATGGTTTCAGAAAATGGTATTGAAATGGAAGATTTTGATTTAGCCTTTAAATGGGCTCAAACAGCAATGAAGATATCTAAAAATAATGCTGAATCATTAGCGCATTTGGGAAATCTATACTATAAGTCAATGCAGTCATGTAGGGGAGATAATTTCTCTAGATCTGATAAAATTGTAGCTTCTCTCGCTTACGAATACTTTGTCAAAGCTCAGAAAAAAGGAAATTCAAAATATTTTAAACAGCAAAAATGGTTAGAAGAGAATGATGTTTTATTTTCATATTCAGATTGGTTTATGACAGATAAAGAAATTCAAGCTTCTGGAAGTGTATCTCCTAGCGGTAGATGTTATGAATGGGTCTCTGAATCTTTGGCAAAGCAGTCTGATTGGTAAGATGTCTGTTCTTGAGAAAAAAGACAAAAAAGTTTTTGAAATTATTGGTAGAGAAGAGAGCAGGCAAAATAATTTTCTTGAATTAATTGCTTCTGAAAACTTTACTAGTAAATCAGTCCTTGAAGCAACAGGCTCTGTCCTGACTAATAAATATGCGGAGGGATATCCAGGAAAAAGATATTATGGTGGATGTATTCACGTTGATGAAGCCGAAAATCTAGCAATTGATAGAGCAAAAAGACTTTTTAAAGCTGAATATGCAAATGTTCAGCCTCATTCAGGGTCATCTGCAAACATGGGCGTGTTTTTAGCATATCTCAATCCAGGAGATTGTATAATGGGTTTGGATTTAAGTCACGGTGGTCACCTTACTCATGGATCAAAAGTAAGTTTTTCTGGACAAATTTATAAGGCTGCTACTTTCAAAGTTAAAGAAGACTCTGGGCTCGTAGATTTCGATGATTTGCTTGTAAAGGCTAAAGAGTGTAAACCAAAAATAATAATTTGTGGTGCAAGCGCT
>CETQ01137047.1_pt1 | contig 23677 bp, 34 predicted proteins | sample 531261 | NCBI WGS metagenome assembly CETQ01 (sample SAMEA2622376, study PRJEB7988) | marine metagenome | biome: marine biome (ENVO:00000447); feature: surface water layer (ENVO:00002042); material: "saline water (ENVO:00002010), including plankton (ENVO:xxxxxxxx)" | depth 5 m
GGATTAGGATTAGGATTTGTAAATTCATATAATTTTAATTTATGTGTAGTAGGAAGTAAAAGTGGTCTAGGACAAGAATTAATATATCAAGGATTAGAAGAAAATATTAATGTATTAGGATTATCAAAATATAATACAAAAGTTATGGTTCCATATCGAGGAGGAGGATTAGATTGGAAAAATACATTTGAATATATAGAAAATAGAAAGTTACAAACAGATATTTATGAAAATCATTACAAATATACTTATGATAATATAGTATTTACTACAAGTGGTAAACCATTTGAAGATGATTATTCTGCAAAACTAACAGAAATGATTTTACTTGAAAAAGAACAGAATTTAAAAAATATAATTTTAATAAGTGCATATGGTGCACGAGAATCATTAAAAGAAGCAAATATAGGTATAAAATTAATGAATAGTTGGTATTTAAGTAGTGTTTATGAATCAAAAAATGCTCAAGAAGAGATATTACATAAATATAAAGAAAAACATAATGATGTAAATTTGGTAATTATAAGACCAGAAGTTCTTTCATATGGAAAAAGTATATATGCATCTAAGTCACGAGAAAGATTAGCAAAAGAAATAATAGACAATGTTATAATTTAAATATAATATTATTATTTAAATAATATTATATGAGTTATTATGTATATTTTATTGAAGCGACTAACGGACGGACATATATAGGTGCAACAGTAGATTTAGATAAAAGAATTCGCCAACATAATTGTGAAATAAAAGGAGGAGCGAGAGCAACATCAATAGAGGTTAAAAAAGGAGAAATATGGAGATATATATGTTACATAGAGAATTGTCCAAATTGGAATGCGGCATTACAATGTGAATGGAGATGGAAACATATATCAAGACAAATTCAAAAAACCAACCCTAAACTAAATCCCAAGGAGAGAAGATTAGAGGCATTAGAGAGATTATTAAAATTAGATAAACCTACATCAAAGGCAGAGTTATATTCTAGTTGGACAAATAGTCCAAATGTAGTTTATTTATAATAATAATAAATTACTAGTAAAGAGACTAGTGAAACTAATTCGACTTGTTCATATTTAAATCTATTATAAGAATATGTCAAATATAAGGTTTCTTTTGGACAACACATTAAAGGAATAATATAAGAAGATATAGATAAATTTGTATTTAAAAGCGGCAAAACAAAACTAATTATTTCTGTTAATGTAGTAACTAGTAATTGATATTCTGGATTTATAATAGCACATGCAGAGGCGATTCTTGCTGCTCTAACAAGAGGATATATAATCATTGAATAAGAATATTAAATAGTATTTAATTTGTTAATAGAACAAGTTAAAATAAATAATAATGAAGTGCAAATTTCTGCTTGATAATAAATATTTTGATTTTTTTGATAATTAGTTATAAAAAAATAAGCATAGTTAGGATAATACATTATACATAGAGTCAGAGCTATAATTTTTGTATACATTTCAGGGTATAAAAAAGGTCCGAAAACACTAATTACTTCAGTAGTAGCAATATTTAGAATTGGATGTTGTGGATATAATAAAGTAGCTGCAATTGCACGATTAACTCTAACAATAGGAATAAGATACATTATAAAATATATATTTTTTTATTTAATACATTATTAAATAAACAAAATTCAAAATAAAAAATTGAAAATAATAAAATGGATAAAAATATAATATAATAATGGAAGAATATGATACAATTTATGTATAAGAACTGAAAATTCCAGGATTATATTATGTAAATGATCTAAAAGAAGAAAATATAAACAATGTAATAACAGAATTAGATAAACTAAATTGAGTGAAGTTATCTAATAGTCTAAATAGTAGAATGGTTCAACATTATGGATATAAATATGATTATAAGACTTATAATATAAATGTTAAATGTTAAATGTGAGCCAATACCAGAGTTTTTAAATTTATTAAAACCTCTATTAACTGATATATGTATACAATTAAATATAATAAATAATGATTATGAATTTAATCAATGTATTGTAAATAATTATTTACCGGGACAAGGTATAAGTAAACATATTGATGTAAAAAATATGATGATGTAATTGGATGTTTTACATTAGGTACTGAAGCAATAATGACTTTTAAAAATAAAAGTGAACAAGAAGATTTATATGTAAATCCAAATTCATTATATATTATGAGTAGCGATTCTAGATATTTATGGAGTCATGAGATGGCACAAAAAAAATATGATATAGTAGATAATATTAAAATTAATAGAGAACATAGAATTTCGGTAACATTTGTAAATGTTCCATGTTAAATATAAACAAACTTTCCAGCATCATCTGTGTATATAATTTTTTTTAGTTTATAGTTTTTCTTTTTTAGTGTAAAATCAATAGTATTTAAACAGTTTTGACAAGGTTTAGCCATCATTAATTTATCACCTTTATTATTAGTGCGAAATACTATAAGATTGATAGGACATTTTTTATGTGATTTTTTAAGACGTTGAACACAATCAACTTCTGCGTGAACACAATCAGCACATATATCTGATTTTTTATTCATAAGATTGTATTGATTATGGCCAAACGCATAAAACGCACTGATGATTTAACTTAGGATTGAAGGCGACACAACCAAGTTTGACCTTACCATTATCGTTATTTTCAATGGAAGCACGCAAAGGAACATATGTGTTCAAAATGTTGTCCAAAACCATTTTTAATAAATATCAATTTCATTAACACCATATTCTGTATCAATTTTTTTTTGTATATCGTGTGCAATACATAAAGCTTTACCTCTATTAGTAGTATATTTAGAGTTATAATATAGAATATACTGTAAAATATATTCTTTATTGAATTGTGTTTCAGTATTCAAATTAGGAATAACATAATAATAATATTTGTTATTTTTGGAATTTAGTTGTTTGGCGACAGCAATAATATTATCTCTGCTCATAATAAATTAAATAATAATAAAAAATAATATAGATGTATTCAATTTTTATATAATTAATACCATATAGGCATTCTATATTTTTGGATTTCATATAAATCAAGTGTTAATTTTTCTCTATATTTTTCTCTCATTCTTAATCCTAATAAGAATAGATAATTTAATAAATGAATTTTAATATTTATAATTATAATAATATTAAAATTTTTTAAGTTAATTTTTAAAGAATACAATTCACTAAATCATTATAAAAATTTAATATAATACCACCGCTAGCATCACCAAATTGAATAAAATGAACAATTGATAAAACTATATTTTTTTTTATATCAATAGGAATATATTCATTATTTAAAATACAATTAATTAATATATCACTATTGTGTAATACAATATGTGAAATACTATCTACTTGAGGAAAAATACTAGAAATTTTTTTTATTAAAAATTCACCCTGTTCTTGATTAAAATTATCTGAAATAGGAGTTAAATATTCAGGACACATAGAAATAGGTTTATCAATATTAGATGATATTTTTAATAATTTATTATCTAAAGAAAAAAATGACATAACAGGACTTGATATAATAATTAAAATTTTGGTTATAAATTTTAACATGCTATAATAATACTATATATATTTTAATTTCATATTTCTCATTTCCTATAAATTAATGTTTCTTTTTTCTATAACATTAACAATATCAGGTGTATTAATATCTGAAGTGATTATTTGAACTCTTGTTTGTCCATCAATTTTCTCAGTAATAGTAACAATTTTTTTTCCATTTTCAATTCGAGTAGATGTAGATCTCATAACTCTATTTCGAGGTATCTGAGTAATATTGATGCCTTGAGACATATTCATAAAAACAGAATTACCAAAAGGCATATTTTCATGTATATTCATTTGAGAAAAAATTTGCCGAAATAAATCATGAGGATTAATTTGAGGCATATTATTTTGTCTAAATTGTGGGTTTTGTGTGTATTTATCTTTATTAGTTAATATTTCATATGCTTGAGATATTTCTTTAAATTTTTCTTCAGCTTGTTCTTTATTATTTGGATTTTTATCTGGATGATGTTTTATTGCCAGTTTTTTATATGCTTTTTTTATGTCATCAAGTGAAGCGTTATTTTCTAATTCAAGAATATGGTAATATTTATCAAACATAATAATATATTTTATAATATAATATTTATATTATAATGTTAATATTATATTTCCTTATAAGTTTTATAAAAAATCCGACTAAAGTGTATTTAAATCTAGAAAAACCTAATAATTTTATTATACATACTGGAGTAACATTAAAAAATAATTTAAAAGAAGTTAGATTTGATTTTAGAGCTTTTAATGATAATAGAGATTATATGACAACATTTGAAAGTCGTAGAAATATATCAGAAGTTTTTCCTGATTTAGATACAAGATTGTTATCTAGTAAATATTTAGGTAAAGAGATAAAATTTAAATATAGTAAAGAATTGTATTGGGGAACATCAAATTATAGTATGGAAGAGATAATAAGTATGGAAAAAAAATTACATAAAAAATATATATTAGGACTTTATGATTGTCGACATTATGCTAATGAATTATGTAAGTTAAGTGTAAATAAAAGAATACCAATATGGAATTTAAAAAGTTTATTATAATAAATTTATAAAAAATTGATTTTAAAAAAATAAAAATATTACTGCATAGCGATATGTTTCTTTTAAATAGGTGGAGAATATTCAAAAATAATAATATTGATTATTCAAAATTTGAAAGTATTTTGGAATATCAATATTCTGGATATGAATATAATGATAATAAAATTACAAATCAAACATTTCATGATAATGATGAAATATTGATTTGTTTGAAAAATTATGTAAAAAAAAATAATAATAAGAAATATTTAGTCTCATTATCAGGTGGAGTTGATTCAATGGTATTAGCAACAATTTTATGTTATTTAGGTTGTGAAGTAATTGCTTGCCATATTAATTATAATAATCGTAAAGAAACAAAATATGAACAAGAATTTCTGGAAGTTTGGTGTAAATATAATGATATTAAGTTATATGTTAAAAGTATAAATGATGTAATTAGAGGTTCAATAAAAAGAAGCGAATATGAATCATATACAAGAAATATTAGATTTAATTTATATAAGGAAGTTTTAGCTTTAGAAAATTGTGATGAAATATTACTTGGTCATCACAAAGATGATATTGTTGAAAATATTATAGCAAATGTTTGCAGAGGACGTAATGTATTAGATTTGGCTGTAATAAAAGAAACAAATGTAGTAAATGATGTTATAATGGTTCGTCCTATGATAAATTTATATAAAGAAAATATATATAATTTTGCACAAGAAAATGGTGTACCATATTTTAAAGATACAACACCTGAATGGTCCGTGCGAGGAAAATATAGAACTAATGTGCATATCGCTTTACAAGATACATTTGGTGAAAATATGAAAGAAAATTTAATTGGTTTGGCTAGGCAATCAGATGAATGGAATATGTTAATTATGAAACAGTTGATTGAACCATTTTTAGAATCAGTAAAACATAATTATAATGGTGCTAGTGATAATGTATATTTTAATGTTGAAAATTATTTAAAATATCCATTGTGTTTTTGGAATTTAGTTTTTGCGAAGTTGTTTTATCGTTATGGTAAAAATAGTCCATCAAGAAAAGGAATACAAACTTTTATGAATTCAATTCCAGGAGTTGGGAAAGTATCAATTTCAAATACTTGTATTTGTAAAGTAATAAATAACAATGTGTTAATTACTTTTAAGACATAATGCTATAATATATATAAATGAGTAAAATGTCTTTAAAAAGAGTAAATAAAGAATTAGAATATTTTTTTAATAGAAAATATTTATCAGATAATTTATTAAAAAATCAATATAATTTTTACGATAATATAAAAATAGAAACATTTATAGTATCGAGGGGATATAATAATGAGGATAATTTACACATAGAAATAAAAAAAAATAATAGAAGTTTAATAGAATATCGTGTTCCTTATGATTATCCATTTAAACCATTTACAATTATTAAACATAATTTTAGTGTATTAGGATGGAATAAATATTTAAATAATTTACATAATAATACAAAGAAAGTAGATAGTAAAATATTATATTTTTTTTATATAATACAATTTGGAAAAAAAGGAATATTTTTAACTTATGAAAATAAAAATAGTAAATGTTTTTGCTGTGCAAGTTATAATTGTCCTATAAATTGGAATCCAAGATTAAAATTAAATAATTGTTTAGAAGAGTATATGGAAGTAGAGTATATAAACAAATATACAAAAAAATATAATAATAAAGTGTTGATGAGTATTTATAATATTTTTTTGGAACGTTATAAATTACCAGAAGAGTTATTTGAAATTATAGTAAATAAAGTTTTATAATTAATAACTGTCTTCATAATCACATGGAGCATAATTATTTTCATTTTCATCTTTAAAAATAAAATTATGTATTTGTTTAGCTAACCAAATATGGTATAATTTTAGATTTTTATAGTCACGATTATCAACACCTTTAGCAATAGTTCCATGCATTAAATCAGCCCATAAAGGGTCAAGAATATCGCAATGTCCATGTTCTTCAGACTTAATATATTCAATATTTAAGTCACTTTTTAAAGAAAGTAAATTTTTTATATTAAGCCGAAAGGCGGGTATAAAAGGAATTATAAAGGGGTCAAGAGACCATTTATATGATTTTTCAGCACTAATAATAAGTAAATCTTTTAAATAAGATAATTTTTTATTTTGAATATCATTAAATCCATTAAATAATTTACTATTATCTACCGGGTCTAAAAAAATGAGTTTTTCTATATTTTTGAAATTATTACATAGATTAATAGCATTAACACATCCAGTAGAATGTGCTATTGGTATGATTGATGAATATTTATTTTCGATACTTTTTATATATTTATAAGATGCTTTATAGTCATTAGGTAAAACTGATACAGAATATTTGTAATCAACTAAAGAACTAATAAAATTATTATAAATGTCAGCAGGAATAAAAGAATTTGCTCCAGTAAATAAAAGTAAACATTCATCATTATTATTTTCAATATTTTCAGGTTCATAAATTTTTATAATTTTATTATTTAATTTTTTTTTATAAATATTAGCAGGATAGTTAAAGGTATATGAAGAATTAACTTGTAGTAAAATTATAAAAAAATGAAATAATGGTTTCATATGTAAATTATATTTATATTAAATATTTAATTATTAATCTATAAAACAGTTATTACATTTAGCTATTCCATTAATTATACTATAATTTTCAATAGAATTTTCATCATCTTTATGTAAAATATTTACATTAAAATTAATTAATACTTTATTACATATTAAACATTTAATAATTTTTAGTAAATGAAATTCTTCCCATATAATTTTTCTAATATCAATAGGTAAATATAATTTATTATTTAGACTAGTTATATAAATAAAATATTTTATACCAGCATAGTTGAACATTATATATTATAAATATAAAGATAAAATGATTAAATTAACTAATTAATGGAAAAACATAAAAAAGACTTAATAGAAAAAGGATATACTATATTTAAAAATTTATTATCTGAAGAAGAAATAGATGAATATAAAAAGGAATTTTATAAATGGTTAGAACTTGTTCCAGATTTAAAAAAAAACCACTCTAGGATAAATTTTAGTGGTATTTTTAAATATTATGAAGTAGGAAATCAAAGATTTTCTTGGTTATTACGAACTAATCCAAAAATAGTAAATATTTTTAAAGAATTATGGGAAACAGATGAATTAGTTACATCATTTGATGGGTGTTGTTATTATCCAAAAGAATATAAAGGTATAGAAAGATATTGGACACATACAGATCAGTCATCAAGAAAAAAAGGAGTTTATTGTTATCAATCTTTTGTAAGTTTAACAAATAATGTCGAGAGAACATTAAAAGTATATGAAGGCAGTAATTTATTACATGAAAATTATTTTGATTATATGAATATAGATGATTCAAATGATTGGAATATAATTGATATAGAATATATTAAACAAATTTCAGATGCTCAAAGAATTTTAAATATAAATGCTGGTGATTTAGTAATATGGGATTCAAGAACATTTCATCAAAATTTGTGTGGAAATGAAAATTGTGAAGAAGAAAGATTAGTACAATATTTATGTTATTTACCCAAAAATAATGATAGGAATACAGAGAGAGAACAAAGAAATAGAAAAAAATATTTTGAAACTCGTAGAACAACAAATCACTGGCCATATCCAATGAATGTTATACCTTATCAACCAACTGTATACAATTATCATAATCCAGGTGAGGAAATAATTATAGATTATGATTCACTTCCGGAACCTTATTTATATGATTTAAAAACAAAAATAGATGAATTATTATAAAATAAATTTTATTTAATTAAAATAAAAAAAATATAATTTAATTGTATATAATGGCACCATCAATACCTCCAAGAGAAAATTTCGAAAACAATGTGATAAATCAAGCATACGATTTTCGCAAAAAATTGGTAACTGAAACAGTGCGGCTTAAAGGACAACTAGCATGGGTTACTGGTCAGCATTTAGACCCTCCAAATAATATTATTAATAACGGATTTTCTAAACTATTAAAACGATTAATAATGGAAAATGAAATCCTGGATCAAAAAATATTGGAATATATAATGTTTAGGGGCGGAAATATACAAGACAATAGTTTAGCAGATGCTAATGAAATCAACAATATGATAACAACTTATTCAGGTACAACCCAATTTTTAGAAAAACTTACCAATGTTTATGGAGACTTGATAGCTGGAGTTCAAATGGTTAGTGACGAGGCGAACGGTCAGGTTCAAACTGACTTTATTACTATACATTTTTTTACACAAATTGCGATTCATATTCATAAGCGTTGGACACAGTTATGTAAAATATATAATTCTCATAACGCAGATGCTCTCAATAACAATTTAGTATTTATGTTATCAAATACAAGCGATATAGAAAATACTGATATTTTTGATTTTTCACAACTAACAATTGAATGATATGTTAAGAAGTTTTTTTAATTATACATGACTAATGATAACTTAAAAATAATATAATAAATATACTAATGTTTATTTCTAATAATTTATTAAAATTATTTTACAATTTTATGTTGGGAGGAATGCCGACATTGACATCAAATCCAATAAATAAGAATATTTTACATGCTCCATTTTTAGTGAATTCTTATTCAACATATATTAATTATCGGTTAAATAATAATCAATATAATAGAATCAAACATTTATTAAGAGAAAATAATAATAATTTTAATATGGTGGATACGGCAATATTTAAAAAGACAGATAAAGAATATTTTATAAGTATCAATATTTATAATTGCACTAGTCCGGTATTTGATTTTTTAACAGATGGTCCCGCAACTAGATGTGAAATAAATACATATGTGGTAGATAAAAATAATTTAAAAGGAACTCTAATAATGGATTATATATCAAATATAATATCATTAGATCCAGATAATTTGTTTAAGAAAAAAGGAAATATAAAATTTGAAAAAAAAAATGATATAGTTATGGGTTATGCTAATAATAATAATTTTAATTTGGAATTTAATTATAATAGTAAATATAATATTGATACACATAGGTTAAGTTCAAAATTGATTAGATTTACTGATGTAATATTTTATAATTGTGGTTTATATGATAAATTATATTATGATTCATCATTAATAAAAAATAATATAATAAATTGTTATGATAATTATGTTAAATTTAATTTTTTAGATTTATATTTTGATGAGGTTCATTCCGTATTTTATTTTCAAAATGATATTAATTTTATTGGTGGTATGTGGGCAAATATATTTAAAGACTAATATTATGGGGTGATAATATCTATTATATTTATAAAATATAAATAAATTTTATTAATATTTTATAAAATCTTATTTTAATTTGTTATTTGTAACTAATCTATAAAATGTAAATAAACCAAACACTATAATAATAGTGTGAGAAATCATAAATAATATATTAATTATTAAATGGTTATTAGCAGAAGTTAAAGAAATATTGGTTTTATAATGATTATTTATTAAATTGTATAAATTAATGTTAATAATACAAGAAGTAAATATAATTAGTAAAGAGACTAAAGTTAATCCTGATGAATAGATTACACTTTTTCCTCTATAGAATCTAGAATAAGTTAAAGCTAAAAATGAAAGAGCAGTTGTTAAAACTACATTTCTAATACCACTTTGATAATACATTAGAATATCTTTATTAGATTGTAATTCTAACTCATGTTTTTTATTATTTTCCATAATATATATATATTATATATTAAATGTTAAATAAAAAAAATGATACTTATTAATGACTTTAATTGCAAATAGATTAGTAAAAAGAACAATATTATTAAATAGAAATCTTTATATGTCATATAATTCAACAATTTATAATCCTATTATAGGTTCAAATTTAGGTGTTCCACTAAATATTTTACAATTACTATTTACTACTACATATTATCATGAAAATATAATTACTAATCAATTGATTTTCTTGCAATTTGCACTAGGTATTTTTACATATGGAACAGATAGGTTATTAGATGCTTCAAATTATTTAAAAAATAATGAAGATTTAAAAAAATATACAAATAAAAAGATAGATTATTATGATTTTTTGATTAAAAGAATGAATTATAATATTTTTACAATAATAGTAAGTTATATTTATATATTTAATTTATTAATAGATAATGAAGAAACATATCCTTTTTTATTAGTTTTAACATCAACGTTATTTTATAGAGATATTAAGAAAAAATTTGGTGAATTAAAGGCATTATATATTGGTATATTATGGACATTAGGTTCTGTTATATTACCTTGTGTAATCCATGACAATAATTATGAAATATTAAATTATCCATCTATTTATATCCCTAGTTGTTTATTAATGTTTGGTTCAAGTAATATGTTAGATATCAAAGATATAAATGAAGATAGAGAAGATGGTATTAATACATTACCAATTAAATTAGGTAAAGATAAAAGTATATTATTAACTAATACTTGTTTTGTATTGGCAGTTACTATATTTACAACTAATTTTATTTAATCTTCTTTATTTAAAAAGATGTATAAACCTGCAATAATAGTAAAAATACCAAAAATTTTTCTTAAAATCTCGGTATTAGCTTTGATAGTAAATTTTGCAGAAAAGAAACTAGCAATAGTAAAAAGCAAAGCCATATACAGTCCGGCTTTTATATCACCATAACCTTGTTTGTAAAGTGAAATTGCTGCAAATACTCCAATTGGTGGTAATAACATAATTAAAGAAGTGGCAATTCTTGATTTGAGAGAACTTAATATTCCAAAAAAAGTTAATAATGGAACAATTAGTATTTCTGCTCCACCACCAATAAATCCTGCAAATATTCCACTAATAACTCCTGTTAAAGTTAAACCTAATAAATAGTTCATTTTATATATTAAATATAAAATATTTATATATAAAAAAAATGTATAGACCATTAAGAAGTCCACCTAAAAGACATATTTATGTAAGAAATAATAGTTATAGATGTTTACATCTTCATTTTATAATCGGTTTATCAATAACTTCTGTGATTATTATTATCTATTTTAATCTATATCATAACAATTCTTTTCGCTATTAATTTCTTTTTGACTTTACTTTCTTTTTTTACTTAGCTTTTTTTTTTTACTTAGCTTTATTTTTTTACTTAGCTTTCTTTTTTTACTTTGCTTTCTTTTTTTACTTTGCTTTCTTTTTTTATTTTGCTTTCTTTTTTTACTTTGCTTTCTTTTTTTATTTACTTTCTTTTTTATTGTTTTTCCCCTAGCTTTATAAGCTGGATGCTGTTCATTTTTTAAACTTGTAAAAAGAGCTAAATCATTACTATTTTTAATCAAAAAATCAGCAATTGCTCGATGAAATGGTGTATTTACACTATCATCATCAGCTAAAGTTAATATTGAATCAAGTTTTTTTTTTAATTCTTCAGGTTTATCTTTATATATATTTTGTAATTCATTAACTAAATTCTCAAGTTCAATATAATTTATATCAAAAAAATTTTCATCTTTTTTTAAATTTAAAATTTGTTTAAATTCTTCTAGATCATCATCTAAACTATTAGGAAAGTCAAAATTCACAAGTGGTTCAACTGTTTCAAGTGGTTCAACTGTTTCAAGTGGTTCAACTGTTTCAAGTGGTTTGTTTAGTCTTTGTTTTTTACTACTACTCCTCCTAGCACTCATCACTGTATTATATATATTATATATATAATTATTATTTTTAAATTTGATATTAATCTACATCATCAATATTAACAGAACTATTCATATCAGGCATTCCATTAGGCATTCCATTAGGCATTTCCGACTGCATATTAGCCGTAAGTTTTTCTTGAAGTGGTTTCATTTTTTCTTGTAGCTCTTTTGTTCTAGATTCATATTCCTCTTTGGAGGCCATTTGATTAGAATCAAGCCATTTTGTGTTTTCTTCAATTACATTTTCTAATTCAGTTTTTAATTCAGGTTCAATAACAGACGATAATTTTTCATCACTTATTGTAGATTTCATTTGATAAACTAATCCTTCATAATTATTACGAGCATCAATAATTTCTTTTGCTTTTTCATCATCTTCTTTAAATTGTTCTGCATCAGCGAGCATTTTTTCAATATCTTCTTTAGAAAGACGTCCTTTATCATTTGTTACTTTTATTTCATCTGATTTTCCCGTTGATTTTTCGACTGCAGAAACAGTAAGAATACCATTTGCATCTAAGTCATAAGAAATTTCAATTTGAGGAACGCCACGAGGCATAGGCGGAATACCTTGTAATGTAAATTCTCCTAATTTATTATTATCTTTTGTAAATTGTCTTTCACCTTCAAATACTTGAACTGTTACTGCAGGTTGATTATCAGCATATGTACTAAAAGTTTGTGATTTTTTAGTAGGAATAGTAGAATTACGCTCAATAATTTTAGTCATAACACCACCACTAGTTTCAACACCTAATGATAAAGGTGCTACATCAAGAAGAAGTAGATCTTCAATTTTAGAATCTTTAACTCCAGAAAGTAGGGCGGCTTGCACAGCAGCACCATATGCGACTGCTTCATCTGGATTAATTGATTTATTGAGGGCTTTTCCATTAAAAAAATCAGTTAGTTGATTTTGAATTTTAGGAATACGCGTAGAACCTCCTACTAATACTACTTCATGGATGGCAGATTTACTAATGTTAGAATCTTTAATTACTTTTTCAACAGGTTCAAAAGTTTTGCGAAATAAATCACCACATAATTCTTCAAATCTTGCTCGAGTAATGTTACTAGTATAATCAATTCCTTCAAATAAACTATCAATTTCAATAGTTGCCTGAGTAGAAGAAGATAATGTTTTTTTTAGATTTTCGCAAGCACTTCTTAATCTTCTTAAAGAACGTTTATTTTGTGTAATATCTTTTTTATGTTTTCTCTTAAAATCTTGTGTAAAATGTTGAACAAGTCGAGTATCAAAATCTTCACCCCCTAATCTAGTATCACCTGCTGTCGCTTTTACTTCAAATACTCCATCTTCAATACTAAGAAGAGTTACATCAAATGTTCCTCCTCCTAAATCATAAATAAGAATATTTCTTTCTTCAACTACATCTTTTTTATTATCTAATCCATAGGAAATAGCTGCTGCTGTTGGTTCATTTATAATTCTTAATACATTTAGACCAGCAATAGCACCTGCATCTTTAGTAGATTGTCTTTGAGAGTCATTAAAATATGCAGGAACAGTAATAACTGCACTATCTACTGTTTCACCTAAATATGCTTCAGCTATTTCTTTCATTTTAACTAAAATCATAGATGATATTTCTTCAGGTTGAAAGTGTTTTTCTTCATTTTTATACATTGCTGTAATAATAGGTTTATTATTTTTGTCAATAACATTAAATGGTAAATGTTTAATATCATTTTGAGTTGATGGGTCATTAAAATTTCTACCAATAAGACGTTTTGCATCAAAAATTGTATTTTCTGGATTTTGAGAAGATTGATTTTTTGCGGCATTTCCGATTAACCTATCTGTTTCAGTAAAAGCAACATAAGAAGGAGTGGTTCTCATTCCTTGGTCATTGGCTATAATTTCACATTGTTGGTTTTTCCATACACCTACACAAGAATATGTTGTTCCTAAATCTATACCAATAGCTACCATAATAATAATTTATTCATAATTTGTTTTTAAATACATTAAATATATTTAAATATAAATTATATAAATATGTATATGAGTGATATTATATCAGATACTTTATCATTTGAAGATTTGGTAAGAATAGTAAATTCACTTAATTCCAAAATAAATGAATTGGAAAGAAAAATTAATATTTTAGAAAGTAATTCTCTTATTAGTGATTATGATAATGAAGTAATTATAGATGATAATGTATTTAGAACTATTCCAGTAAATGCTCCTCAAATAACTAGACAAAATGCTTTTAGTTTATTGCTTTAATATTATGTTTTAAATTTTTTTAAAATTGAAGAAAAATATCTTTTTCATAAATTGATTAATGCTAACTATGTTAGAAAAAAAAAATGTATATGATGTCTATCAAGAAATAGCAGAACATTTTGATGTTACTAGAGTTAATAAATGGACTTGGGTTGAAGATTATTTAAATAAATTAAAACCTAATTCTTTGGTATTAGATTTAGGTTGTGGTAATGGTAGAAATATGAATCATGATAATATTAGATTTATTGGTGTCGATAATTGTGATAATTTTGTTAAAATTTGTAATGATAAAGGTTTAAATGTTATTAATTCTAATATTACCAAAGTAAATATGGAAAATGAAAAAGTAGATTCAATAATTTGTATTGCGGTATTTCATCATTTATCTACATTTGAAAATAGGGTTAAAGCATTATCAGAGATGAAGAGATTACTTAAACCCGGAGGTAAAATTTTACTATCTGTTTGGTCGATTAATCAGCCATATAAAACAAGAAGAAAATTTAATAGTTATGGTAATAATATTGTCTTATGGAATTCTTATGGTAAGGTATATGAGAGATATTATTATATTTTCAAGATAAATGAAATAAAAAGTTTATTTCGATTAGTTGGATTATCATGTTTAAGTCATGAATATAGTTGTGGAAATGAAGTTTTTACATTGCTGCGTATGTAATAAAAATAAAAATTATATTTGATAAATATAATTTTTAAATCGGTGTTTTAAATTTCCAAAGGTATAAAATATATTAATTATATTAATTATATTAATATCTTAATATCTTATTTAATGTAGGAAATTCTTTATATAAATCTCTATAAAAACTAATTTATTTCATAATTGTATTATAAATTAACCTATATTTTAATAAATTTTTTTTTTGTTGTGTATTATTATAAAATGGGTGGACAAGGCGACCTAGCTAATCTTGGTGCTGGAGAACAAGAAGCCCTTGTTTCAGCGCGTCTTGGTGATATAAGAAAAAAAGTTAATGCTGAATCATGGTCTAATAATATGGAACAATTAATTTCTGATTGGGGAGAAAAGGCCGCAGGTTTAAGATATATGCATGGACATTCAGGCGGTAAATGGAAAAAATTTTCAAATAATTTAGCAATAGCAAGCATTGTAGTAACTAGTGTTGCTTCTACTATTTCATTAGTAGCTACTAGTGTAGAAGACGAAGAAACAAAAAATGGAATATTATTAGGTGTTGGTGGTGTAGGATTAATTTCAGCATTACTTCAATCATTTAAAAAATTCTATAATGCAGAAGAAAAAGCTGCTGACCATTCCTCAGTAGCAAAACAATTTGGTTCATTTTATAGATATATTACATTACAAATGAATATGTCTAGAGAAGATCGCGATCCTTCCGATGTTTTATGTGCATATGCATTAAAAGAATATGAAAGATTACAACAAGAATCTCCACCTCTTTCGGGTGATTCTATAAAATCATTTAAAGCAAAATTCTCAAATGGTGAGCAAGCGGTTCCAGATGTTGCAGAAGATAAATTTGTAATTCATATAACTAGACCTAATGAAGAAGTTAATTTTATCAAAGAAACTAATAATAATATTTAAGTAGCATAATCACTATAAATATTATGAGAATAAAGTAATAATTAAAGTTAATTTTCTTTAATTAATCTAGTATTATTTATTTTTACTTCTAATGTAAATGTGAAGTCCTCATTTATATTAGTATTTACAATATTTCCATAATAATCTATGATTTTTATATTAAAATTAAGAAGATTAATAGTTCCATTATAGTATCTTGTGTGATCATTTCGAGTATCGGTGATTGAATATGTTTCATTTATATAATGGTTTGTTTTTGGAGTTCCTAAAGTGCTGTTAATTTTAGCAAGGATTTTTTGTGTAGACATATTATTATTTAAAAATAGTTTATGTGTCTCAACAATATTAGATTGATATTCATCTAAGCAAAAAAATAATTCTGTATTACCTTTGTTTGAAAAACTGAAAGGTGAAATTATTTTTGTATTTAATGAACTTTCACTATTATTTTTATTAAAAGAAGTATAAAATGATGATTTTTTATTAAAATCAAAACCTAAAATACTTGCTAATGAATAATGTTTTGTATAATTTGTTTTGAAATCAACTGAAAAGTATAAAAAAGATTCATCGGAACTGGGTATGTTAATAAAATAATTACTGGATAATTCAAATAATATTTTTTTTGAGTTTTCATTAATTGAAAAATGAATATTTTTTAGAAAACTAATATCTGTTGATGAATTATTGAAATATGTATTATTTAAATAATTTTCAAGACTTTTTGGATCATCATAATATCCATCTTCAATTACTATTGAATTTGAAAAATCACAAATAGTTAAACCATTTTGTTTAGAAAATTTTTTAATAATAAAAGTATTATTTAATTTAAATGAACTAATTAAATATGGTTTTTTTATGTTAATAGATGCTAATTTGATTCTACTTATATTATTTATTGGATTTGATAATATAAAATTACTATCTGTTGGTGGTACAGGATTATCTAGTAGTGTATTATTTTTTGACCTAAATAATGTATTAAAATGTAAATAATTATAGATATTATAATTTTCAACATCTTTTTTATTTTGCTTAATTAAATCATATATATTGTAACTATTATTTTCTACTCTCAATAAATCATCATTATCATCATTATCATCATTATAATCATTATCATCATTATCATCATTATCATCATTATCATTATTATAATTATCTATATTATCATTATTTATATTATCCATACTTTCAATAATATTACCATAATCAGGTAATATATTGGTGTTATGATTTTCATTATATAAATCTAATAATTTGTTTTGAATATTATTAAAAAATTCACTAATTATTTCATTATCTTTAAAATACTTATTATTTAAAAAATTTATAGTATTGATTACATCATCTTTGGTATAATCATTTGGTAATTTTAATATTTTTTCCAATTCATCTTTACTATAATAATCTATATTTGTGTTTATATTTGGATTCATAATTATATAAATAAATACATTTATTTATTAAATCTAAATTTTATATAATCATTTAAAATTTTAAAATAGTTCAATTCTTTATTATTTTTTATATGTTTTGGTATAATTTGTATACCATGTCCTCTTTTGCAATGAAATGCTGATTTAAATATTAGTTCTTCTAGTTTTTTAATAATAATTACTTCGTAGCTAGTAAATTCATTTTTATCAATTCTATATTTTGATTTGTAAGTATATCTATTATAGTTTCTATCCCCATAAATTTTGTATTTTTCTTTTAAATAAAGTTTATTTTTAATTAAACCAATACCTTCTATATTATTTATGGAATTGTTCATTTCTAAAACAATTAATTTTTCATTGGGTAATATATTTTCACTTATTTTGACAGGTGAAGAATAAATGCAAACAATATTATTATTTTCTCTAAATTTTTTATTTTCCATGTAAGTTTCATTATTAAAACGTGTAACTAATATTTCCATTTTACATTGTTTAATTTTACTGCAAAAATTTATTCAATTTTTAAAAATATAAAAAAAACTGTTATGATTATATTTTTAGTATAAAGTTTCTATATTATTTTTTAAATAATATACTCCTAATTTTATAGTTGTTGTATTTTTTATTTCATTTTTAATAATATCAATTTTTTCATCTTCTTTAAAATCATCAAGAATTTTATTGTTAATGGAATAAATAAATTTGTATTTAATTATCTCTCTATATATTTCATTTAGATTTGAATTATTCATATCTTTTACATGATTAATAATAATATATCCACCTTCGTTTGAAATATTTAAATTTAGAGATTCATTTATTATCGGTAATTCTAAATATAAAAAATTTTTATCTTGAATATAATTTATTTCGTTAATAACTTTTTGAATATTACCTTCACTATCTTGAAATAAATCTAGAATTATATTTTCAATACTCCCGGATGGATAATTATTTTTGTATTTTTCTTTCATTTGTCTACGAATTTCAGTTTTTAAATCTTTTAAATTATCTTTATAAAATAAACTTACTACTTCATGAATATTTGATTTTTTTAAACATAATATTTTATTGTATTTTAAATATTGTTTGTATTCATTTTTTAAGTATTCTAATAATATATTCTTAATATCATAAATATAATCAGTCATTTTATAAAATATATAAAACTAATTTTAATATTAAATTTTAATTATTATTAATATAATAATATGAGTAATCTAATAATTGATTTTTGTAAAACATGTAAATATTTTATTTACTTTAATTTATTTTTGAATGTTTTAATTTTAAATATAATCATTTATAAATTAACTAATAACATTAATCATACATTTATTAGATGGTTGTATAATATTATAAATTTGAATGGTTGTATTTTAATTAAAATTGTTCAATGGTTAAATACTAATTTTGAAGTATTAGATATTAAAAATGGTAAATTTTTACATGATATTTTTTTGTCATTTTATGAAAATTGTAGTATACACAATCTAAACTATACAAAAAAAATATTTTTTAATGAATTTAAAGAAAATTTTGATGAAGTAATAGAATTGGATCATTCATACAATATTAAATCGGGTTCAATGGCACAAGTTTATAAAGCGACTTACAATAATAAAATTGTAGCTATAAAAGTTGTTCATCCTGATATTAAATATCAACTTATTTTTCCAATTCTTTATATTAAATTATATAAATTTTTTGTTAAAAATGTGTCTTTTTTGAAAAAATATGATACAGTTTTTATTTATGATAGTTTTTTTAATAATTTAAAAAATCAAAATAATATGGTAAATGAATTTAATAATATGAAATATTTTTATGATGCTTATATTGATAATGAATATATATTGATACCAGAACCTTTACATGCAACTAAAAATATTTTAATAATGGAATTTATTGATGGTGAAAAATTTGAATTATTAGATAACTCTATATTGGAAAAACATAAAATAATTTCATTGTTAAATATGTTTATAAAAGATTGTTATTTCTTTAAAGATTATTATCATTCTGATTTGCATGAATCAAATTGGAAAGTAATTAAATATAATGATTTTTATAAATTAATTATTTATGATTATGGATATATATCACATAATAATTTACAACAAACGTTTAAAGAACTTACATATTATAATGATATTCTCGATGTTAATTCAATAGTTGATATCTTATATAACCATTGTTCATATATTAAATTTACAAATGAAGAATTTAAAAATGAATTTAATAAATATTTGAATGATTTAAAAGTTAAATTTAGAGAACCTTTCTGTGATGAATTAACAATAACATTGTATAATTTTATATACAAAAATAACATTATTTTAAAATCACATATGTTTGAAATGTTTATTTCAACAATATTATGTAAAAAAAATATTATTCAATTTCTTACTATTAAAAAAATTGGAAATGACGATTGTAATTCATTAGTTTCCTCTTATATAGATTCTATTTATTTATGTAATAAATATAATATTTTCACTGACCTAGCTATTTTTTATAAAAAAATGTGTTATAATAATCCTAAAATAAAAAATTCATATAAATTTGAAAATAGTTATTTTGATAATTTAAAATCATTTAAATCTAATTCAATTGATATTTAATTTATATAACCTTTAAACTAACTGTTTATTTATTTTATTAAATAAATCCTGTTCCATTACATTTTTTACAAATTGTAAATTTTAAATTTAATCCAAAATCTAATGCAAAATCTAATTTATTTATTTTATCTCTAACCCGTCCGATACCAAAACATTCATTACAAATATTTCCACTATTTTGATTTACAAATGGTTTATTTTTTTGTTTGTTTAGTAAATCTAATTTTGCTGGTAAATGTATTACATCTGGAATTCTTATTTTATAATCATAACATTTATATTTAACAGCGGTGTTTAAACATCTAATGTTATACTTTAACATTAATATATTATAAACGTTTTTCTTTTTTTTAATATCAATTTTTTTTATTTTTATTATTTAAAAATGGAAATTACAAATTATTATCCATTTGATGATTTTTTATATCAAATTGATTTATCTATACAAACCGGTAATATAAATTACATAAAAAATGCAATTAAACAGTATAAAGGTTTATTAAGTGAATATTATATAGATTGGGCTAATAGAATTATCATAGAACTAATTGAAGATTCAATGAATAATATGGTTATTAATTAAACAAAGAATTTATAGTTTTTAAAATTATTTTCTATAAATTCTATTTCTTTGGCTGAGAGATTAAAGAAATTATTTACTAGTTTATCACGATTCTCTCTATCTATATTTTTTAATTTTGGAAATTTTGGTATTTTTGTTATAACTGGTATAAAACTAAATGCTGCACGCTCTAGGAATCTCATTCTATAATTGCAACATAAAAATATAAATAATATAAATTTGGTCGAGAGAAAGTGTTGAATCTCTTCTAATTCCTCAATATTATAATCAAAACCTGAAATTATATAATTATCTCTCGTAGATATTCCATAAATACATTCTTTATCTAAATAAGGTATTCCATACATTTTATGAGGTAATATTAGTTTAGGTTTTTTTATACAATATTGTGATTTTATATTTGAATAATTAAAGACTATATTTGCTTCTAGTCCGTCCAAATAACAGGTTTTAATATTGGGAAATTTACAATTCTCTCCACTTGTTTCGGAGAGAATCATTTTTTTTGGAGGACTATTTGTTTTATTAAATTTTAGTGTGCCTACTGAATCTACATAAATTTGTAATTTTTTTAATATATTTATACCATTTATAGGTATTGGATTATTAGGTTTTAATGAATAATTTATAAAATCTCTCTCGATTTTATCATAAATTTTTATGGGTTTATAATCCCATTCACTAGTATCATGATTTTCAATTAAAAAAAAACAAGTTGGTGTTTGAGCTTGATATTTAAATGCTTTAGCACTGTCAGAAGTGCATAAACATTTTATTTTATGAATTTGTAAATTTGTTAAAGTATTGTAAAGATTTGCTTTATCGGTTTTTAGCCAGAGAGAAGGTATAATTAAATTAAGAAATCCTCCTTTATTAAGTAAATTTAAACTTTTATTAATAAATTCCACATAAATAGATTTACCATCATCTGTTTTTTTAAGATTATTATTAGTTGGTGTTTTTATTGAACCATTTATATTATAAGGTGGATTTCCGATTATAAAATCAAATTTATAATATTCGTATTGATTTAATGAGAGAAAGCATTCATTTATAATATTTGCTTCATTTGTAAATAATTCTTTTAAATAATCAATATGTGGAGGATAAATCTCTATCATAAATAACATATTTTTAATAATATGTTCTTTGCATTTTTCTGTGTTTTCAAATTTATCCGAGAGATTTTTAATTAATCTATTATACAAATTTAGTGAAAAGGCGCCTTTACCTGCACCAATATCTAACCAAGTTAGGTCTTTCATTTGAAAATATTTTTCAGGTATTAAATCTAATATTTGATCTACTAAATTATCTGGTGTGTAAACAATACCATAATTATTTATGTCGGATTTATTTAATGAATTAGTATTCATTAAATAATATTTAGGATTTAAATTTTTTATTATTACATATTTAATGACTCAATTTTAATGATTACAAAGTTTAACTGATAAAAAAAAACACCAAAAAGAAGCTTTCTTCTTGCTCCTGATAATGAAATAAATTTTATTCTGATTGATTATTTGAAACACTTAAAGAAATAGAAGAAAAAAAGAAGAAAAAAAAGAAGAAAAAAAAGAAGATAAAGTTCATCTTTTATGTAAATACCTTAAGGTCGTAAAAAAAACACGTTAAAAAAAACTAAAAAGTGTAATATTAAAAACATCGAAAAACCATGCAAAGAAATCTTCCGACTATAAATAATTTAATTATTTTCAAGTTCTTCAATTTGTTTAATAATAAATTTTTCATTTTTTACAATTGATTTAATATGTTCTTTATAATGAGTTCTTAGCATAGATATATTATTATCTAATCTAAATTTATTTATAGGAAACCATCCAATGGTTTTTTTTTCATAAAGTCCATTATATTTGTTATCAATAATAGATACTGCATTTTTTTGAATAAATTTACTATTATTATTAAAATATTTGGGTAAATCTTTATTGTATTTACAACTATAAATATAAGTTGTGTATTTATCATAACAAATTGATAAAACCATATTATTATTAATTTCTTCTTCCATTTCTTCTTCTGTTCCAAAAAATCCATTTAGTTCTTCTGTCCCTTCTCTAATTGCTGTTCTAAATGGTTTTTCACCTTTATGTGAACTACCACCAAAATCAGACCATAAATTATTATTACGCTCTTGTCCTAATAGTAGAAATAGTGTTCCTCTATATAAAGATACTGGTAGAATTCCTGCGCCCATATTTCTTAGATTGTTGCTATAAAAAATTTTTTATTATTTTTATCAATTTTATTTATTATTATTATATTTATTATCTTTATTATCTTTATTTTGTTTTGTAAATTTTACATATTTTATAGGGTATGTATAATATAAATAAAATTTATTTTTTTTATAGAGTTCCATATTTTTTTTAATTTAATAGTAAATATTGCTTAGTTATCTTCTGTTACTAATGCATGAGTCATACGCAGACGCTTATTATTATCTTTATCATAATAAAAATAATAATAATACTTGCAGATATATCCATGTGTATTAGAAACAAGAACCTTAGCTGCTGACTTAATATCTTCCGTCTTGATAACTTCATATGCAGAATTTTTCACACATCGGTGTACATTCTTGTTTACAAGAAGAGGGAAGAACTTATTATGATGATAAAGTATACCTCTATATAAAGCTACTGGTAGAATTTCTGCTCTCATATTTCTTAGATTGTTACAATAAAAAATTGTAAATTATTATTATCAATTTTATTTATTATAATTATTATAATTATTATTTTTATTTTCTTCATTATGTTGTGTATTTTTTTTTAATTCTGATTGTATTCGTATATGTTTTT
>CETQ01016051.1_pt1 | contig 23593 bp, 33 predicted proteins | sample 531261 | NCBI WGS metagenome assembly CETQ01 (sample SAMEA2622376, study PRJEB7988) | marine metagenome | biome: marine biome (ENVO:00000447); feature: surface water layer (ENVO:00002042); material: "saline water (ENVO:00002010), including plankton (ENVO:xxxxxxxx)" | depth 5 m
TTGGATTTAAGACAAGATATGGTCTTGTTTCAAACCCATTCGCTGAAGGTACTGCTCAAGGACTTGGACGCATCACTTCTAACAGCAACCGCTACTATCAGCGTACTGTTGTTCAGAACCTTATGTAAGACAAATAAATATATTTGTCCATACGGAATAGACAGAGAGACCCCTTGTGGGTCTCTTTTTTTATGCTATAATTCTGGGGACTCAATAGCTCAGTCTGGATCAGAGCAACTGCCTTCTAAGCAGTCGGTCGTAGGTTCAAATCCTACTTGAGTCGCCTAGGGAGTGTAGTCCAATTGGCAGAGACAGGAGACTTAAAATCTCTACAGTGTGGGTTCGAGTCCCACCATTCCTATAAATAAGAATGCCTTAGTAATTTATCCCTATGGATGATGAAGAACTGCAACAAGAACTTAAAGAACGAATTAAAGAAGGACCAGTTGTTTTTACTCCTGATGAAGAATGGACAGAGAGGTTAAACACTGAAGATTACTCTGACCTTTCAGAAGACGATTGGGAAATGACTGGTGAGGGTATTTGGTGGCCGAAATCAAAGGATGAATAAAAGGCTATATAAAATAGATTTAATGGTATCATCATGCAAAAATGGTTGGGTATCAGTCTAGGTGCTGTACTTGGAATTACGCATATTGGTATGATTGGTTTGTTGGTAAATAGGCAACCGCAAAGCAGATTACCAGAAATTAATTTGCCTACTGGAGACTATTCTTCATATACAGTAGACGCAGGTTTAGATGGTTATAGGATCCAATATAGAGCAAATGATCCTAAAACAATGTACACCACAAAAGACTTAGTGAGAAAAGGTGGGTTCTTAGGACTCTCAAATAATACTACTAAGATAGTGGAAGAGTATACTATGGATGGTGCTGTGCATCATGGCGGTCCTGTATCTACTAGGTCTGCATGGATTGATCCATCAGCAGGAACTGGTGAAAAAAAGATCAGTGCCAAAACCGCAGAATGTATCAAGGCGGTCGGTGGAGGCGAACAATCGGGTCGTCTTGTCGGGACTAGCGTTGGTGCTGCTGCTGCTCCTGCCCTTAGTGGTGTTCCCTTTGTTGGGTGGCTTGCTGCTGGTTGGGTGGCAATGTTTGGAGGTAATCAAGGAGCTGATATAGGTGGCACAATGGCAGAGAGTATGGCTGATGCCTGCATAGACGAATAAATACATCTAAGAACTATAGATCAAGTCCTTGCCAAATACATTTTACGATAGGCAATTAAGGAATAGGAATTTCTTATCGCCTACAGGGTTTCAATTTAACATTGCTAGAGCACCTAAGGTAGATTTTTTCTCCAACAGTGCTCGCATACCTGGCATTACGCTAGGTGATATTCCTGTTGGAAATTATTTAAAATCTATTCCTGTACCTGGCGATCAAATTCAATTTGAAGACCTTACCCTATCTTTTTTGGTTGATGAAAATTTAGAAAATTATCTAGAAATTCATAACTGGATCTATGGACTAGGTTATCCAAAATCAGTAGATCAATTTAGAGAAATTGTTTTGGATAGAGAAAGTAGTGAGATTGATAACTTAAGACAGTTTAGTGACGGCACTCTTAGTGTATTGAACAGTAATTACAACCCTTTGATATATGTCAAATTTACTGACATGTTCCCTGTTTCTCTTAGCACTTTAGAATTTACTGCCGAGGAAAACGATTATACATACTTTACAGCAACAGTAACCTTCAAGTATCTGTTGTACGAAATTCTTGACACCCAATTTAGGGTTAAATCATCATCTATTAATTCTGCATGAACTTAGAAACTTTGCAAAGTATGTGGGAGAAAGACTCACAGATTGAAATTACTGAAATACATAACGAGGCAGCAAAAATACCATCTCTACATGCTAAGTATTGGGATGTGTATAACACCTTAAAATTGCTGCGTGAAAAAGCACAGTCCCAAGAATCTAGGGTTAGACTAAGTAGATATAACTACTACACTGGAAAAGCGTCGGAAGAAGAGTACAAGGCCGAACCTTTTCCAATGAGAGTTAGAGAGAAAGATGCTATTAAAAGATACCTAGATGCAGATGTAAAACTTGAGGAGATCACACTTAAAATTAAATATTACGATGTTATGTTGACATATCTAGAAGATATTGTCAAACAAATAAACAATAGAAGTTATCAATTAAAAAACATTATTGATTGGCAGCAGTTGAGTGGATGATGTCTGACATTACTATCACTAAAAAGAACGAGGTCTTTCTAAAGATCATCACAGAACCTCATGTTGCTCATGAGTTATCAGATCAGTTTACCTTTGAGGTGCCTGGTGCTAAATTCATGCCTCAATATAGGAGAAAGCATTGGGATGGAAAGATTCGTTTATTTAATTTACAGACAGGAGAAATATATGTAGGACTATTAGACAAGGTAGTCTCTTTTTGTAAAAGACATGATTATCAATATAAGTTTGAGAATAGCAAATATTATGGATTACCTTTTGAAGTCAATGAGATGATATCGAAAGAAGGTGTCAAAGATTATATGACACATATCTCTAAGCATCCTCCAAGAGATTATCAAATAGAGGGAGTATACGATGCTCTAAGACACAATAGAAGACTAGTGATAAGCCCCACTGCCTCTGGCAAATCTTTGATGATTTACTCAATTGTTCGTTACTTCGCAGAGCAACAGAAAAGTACATTGATAGTTGTTCCAACGACATCTCTGGTAGAGCAGATGTATAAGGACTTTGAGTCTTACGGATGGGACGCTGAGGCATATTGTCAAAAAGTTTATTCTGGTAGAGAAAAAAATGTTAATTTCCCTGTAGTCATTACTACTTGGCAATCTATCTATAAACTACCCAAACAATACTTTTCACAATTTGATGTTGTAGTAGGAGATGAAGCACATCAATTTAAATCCCAGTCTCTTGTTAACATCATGACCAAGTTGCATCAGGCAAAATATCGTTATGGTTTTACAGGAACATTAGATGGTACACAAACACATAAGTTAGTGTTGGAAGGTTTATTTGGTCCTTCATACAAGACTATCAAAACTCATGAGTTGATGGAGAAAGGATTTTTAGCAAAGTTAAATGCACAGATAATTTTACTAAAACACCCGCCGCAAGAATTTGAAACATATGAAGATGAGATTCAATACTTAATTAATCATGATAGGAGAAATAAATTTATTACTAACTTAGCATTAGATTTAAAAGGCAATACCTTAATTCTATTCAGTAGAGTAGAAACTCATGGTCAAGTATTATACGATATGATAAATAGTGATGATGATCGTAAAGTGTTTTTTGTTCATGGTGGTGTAGATGTAAAAGATAGAGAGTTAACACGATCTATTACAGAAAGAGAAAAGAACGCCATTATAGTTGCATCATATGGAACTTTCTCTACAGGCATCAACATCAAAAATTTACACAATGTAATTTTTGCATCACCCTCAAAATCTCGTATAAGAAATTTACAAAGTATTGGTAGGGTTCTTAGGAAAGGATCCCACAAATTTAAAGCAACTTTGTATGACATAGCGGATGATTGCTCAAATGATTTGAATAGGAATTATACCTTAAACCATTTGATAGAAAGAATAAAAATTTACAATGAGGAAAACTTTAATTACGATCTCGTAAAAGTTTTACTGAAGGAGAAAACATGACCGAAGACCATTCATATTTTGTGTTTAAGTTAGTCTCTGGTGAAGAGGTGGTCGCGGCGACGCGGATCGACGACACTGGCGTAGAACCAGCGTTTTTCCTCATCAAACCATTAAAGGTAGAGTTAACACACAAAGGAAGTAACACCCTAGTCAGATTGCTTCCATGGATTACTATCCCTGATGAAGAGACGGATGATACCTATAGAGTTGGTTTTGATAAAATTATTACTATGACAGAACTAGAGGTAGGTCATGACATGATTGATGCATATAATCACTACAACATTTCTAGACAAGATAAAAAATCACATAAGGTAAAGATTAGTGAAAAAATGGGATATAAAGGTGATGTTGAAAAAACGAGGGATCGCCTAGAAAAAATATTTTGCTCAGATACTGATACATTAACTGGTATAACTACTACAGTATAACTAATACTGTCCCTTTGAACCCCCACAAGGGTTATTGTACACATATTTGCAGAGTGTGTCAAGCTGTGTTATAATACCTAAAGATTCGGACGACAATATGCCCAGAAAACGGTCTGATCATTATGTAAATAATAAGGAACTTCTTGAGGCAATGATTGTCTATCGCAAGAAATGTGCTATTGCTAAGGAGAAAGGCACTCCAGCACCGCCCATCTCCAATTATCTAGGAGAGTGTTTCTTAAAAATTGCAACACACTTATCTTATAAACCAAACTTTGTCAATTACATGTTCCGAGAGGACATGATTGGCGATGGTATTGAGAACTGTGTTCAATATATACATAACTTTGATCCCGAAAAATCTAACAACCCATTTGCATATTTTACTCAGATTATTTACTACGCTTTCTTGCGTCGTATTCAAAAAGAGAAAAAGCAATTAGAGATCAAAACCAAAATCATAGAGAGAACTGGTTTTGAACAAGTCATGGTAGTTGAGGATGGTGCAGGAGGAACTGCATCAGACTATAATACTATCAAGGATAACATTCAGTATCGTAGTTCTAACCGATGAAAGTAGCAATCATCACTGATCAACATTTTGGAATGAGGAAGGGCAGTAGGTTTTTCCACGAATACTTTCAAAAATTTTATGAAGACATCTTTTTCCCCACATTGGAAAGGGAGAATATCTCCACCGTCATCGACATGGGGGATACTTTCGACAATAGGAGGAGCATTGATCTCTGGTCTCTGCAATGGTCTAAGAAGAATTACTTCGACCGTCTCCGTGATATGGGAATCACTGTGTATACTGTTGTGGGTAATCATACTGCCTACTACAAAAACAATAACGATGTTAATTCAATCCAGTTATTACTACGAGAGTATCCTAATATGGTTCTCGTTAGAGATCACGCGGAGTATATGATCGGTGATACCAAGTGTTTATTCTTGGGTTGGATGAACGAGGAGAATGAGGGTAAGATAAAGCGTAAGATCAAATCATCAAAAGCAAAAGTTGTATTTGGTCATCTAGAACTTAATGGTTATTCTGTATATAAAGGATATACTCAAGATCATGGTTGTAGTGGTGACGCTGATATCTTCCAAAAATTTGATCGTGTGTTTACTGGTCACTATCACACTAGATCAAATGATGGAAAGATTTTTTACTTAGGTAACCCTTATGAAATGTTCTGGAACGACTGTGAAGACACTCGTGGATTCCATTTGTTTAATTCAGAAACATATGAATTAGAACCAGTCAATAACCCACATAGAATTTTCTACAAAATTTACTACAACGATACTCCTTATCAGTTATTTGATGCTACTGAATATGCTGGTAAGATTATCAAGGTAATTGTACAGAAAATGTCTAAACCCAAAGACTTTGAGAAGTTTGTTGACAAACTCCATAGTGTTGGTGTGGAAGATATCAAGGTCATTGAGAGTCAGGATTGGAACCATGGATACATCCATTCTGAGGATTTTAATGCAGAGAATGATGAGAACACCATTTCTTTGTTAAATAGATTCATAGAAGAATCGGAGATTGACCTTGACAAAACTAGAGTTAAGAAAATTATCGGAGGTCTATACGCTGAAGCGTGTGAGGTAGACTAATGTGGTTACTTGCTGAAGAGGGTAGTAAAGAGGGAGCGTATGCTGTCAAGGATGAGGAGGGCGAGAAGGTTCTCTTTATGTTTGAAAAGAAGGATGATGCCGAGAGATACCGTTTCCAATTAGAGATGGACGAAGAGACTGTCTTGATGGATATTGTTGAGGTTGATGAGGATGTTGCAATAAAAGCGTGTGAGATGTATAATTATAAGTACACTGTTGTGACCGCTAACGATTTTGTGATGCCACCGTGCCAAGATGATTTTATTCAAAAAGATTAAATGGAAAAATTTTCTGTCCACAGGAGATAATTGGACGGAGATTCAGTTAGATTGTGACGATACCACATTGGTCATCGGTTCTAATGGTGCAGGTAAATCTACATTGCTAGATGCTCTGTGCTTTGTTCTGTTTAATAAACCATATAGAAAGATTACAAAATCTCAGTTAGTCAATACTACTAACGAAAAGGGAACTGTAGTAGAGATTGATTTCTCTATTGGTTCTATAAACTATACTGTTACTAGAGGTATCAAACCAAACATATTCGATATTGTTATCGATGGTAAGATGCGTGATAAAGAATCTGATGACAGGATTAACCAAAAAGTTTTAGAAGAACAGATACTGAAGTTAAATTATAAATCCTTTACTCAAATTGTTATTTTAGGTAGCAGTAATTTTGTACCTTTCATGCAACTCTCTGCACCACATAGGAGAGAGGTAATTGAAGACTTGTTAGATATTAAAGTTTTCACAGCGATGAACAATATCCTTAAGGATAAGTTAAGAAGTCATAGGGAATCTGTAAGAACTTTAGAACTTAAAAAAGATAACCTTAAAGACAAGGTTACTATGCAAACGGATTTCATTAAGACAATGAGTAACCGTAGTAAGAAAGATATTAAGGAACGAGAGGAAAAGATTAACAAAATAAATTTAGATATTAGTTCTTTGATGACTGATAATGAATCTTTGTCTCAGAATGTTAATAGTGTTGAAGAAAAAATTAATAAAGTATCAGATGCATCAGATAAAATAGTACAATTGAACTCTTTAAAAACAAAAATTTCTGAAAAAGTATCAAGGATTACCAAAGATCATAAGTTCTTTAAAGAGAATACGGTTTGTCCCACATGTGATCAAAATATAGAAGAATCGTTTCGGTTAAATAGAATTGAAGACGCTCAATCTAGAGCAAAGGAACTCAGAGATGGCTACAAAAAGCTTGAGGAGTCGATAAATTCAGAACTTATTCGAGAGCGTTCCTTCAATAAACTCACTAAGGAGGTTTCAGACCTAACACATGGCATTTCTCAAAACAATGTTCAAATTTCTGGATTACAGCAACAGACAGGATCTCTACAACAAGAAATTCAAACTCTTGCCAACAACCTTGCAAACCGAAATACTGAACATGAGAAGTTAGAAAAGTACAAATTAGATCTGGAAAAGGTATTTGGCAATCTTGCCGTAGAGAATGAGGAAATTAGATATAAAGACCATGCTTATTCACTCCTGAAAGATGGTGGTGTTAAAGGAAAAATTATAAAGAAATATCTTCCTCTGATTAATCAGCAAGTCAATCGTTATCTTCAGATGATGGACTTCTACATCAACTTTAAACTTGATGAAGAGTTTAATGAAACGATTGAAAATCCTATCCATGATAAATTCACATACTCCTCATTTTCTGAAGGAGAAAAAATGCGTATAGACCTATCACTTCTCTTCACATGGAGAGAAGTTGCTAGGTTTAAAAACTCTACCAATACTAATCTATTGATTATGGATGAGGTATTTGATTCATCTCTGGATGGATTGGGCACTGATGAGTTTATTAAGATTATCAAGTATGTTGTTAAAGATGCTAATGTCTTTGTGATATCTCACAAGTCAGATATGCTTGATAAATTCCAAACAGTAATCGAATTTACAAAGAAAGGAGGATTCTCTTCTTCCGCTAAGAGTGAGGTAGAGCAGTAATTATGTATGTGCTCAAAAATATAATGTCCAACAAGGACATCCAACAAATCTATAATCATGTTATCGAAAATAGTTTGTGGAAAATAAATAGTGCATATGGTGGTCTTAATAATCCAGAGTTAATGTATCCTAGGATGCAAGCAATGGATGAAAATGGTATGCATGATCCATTCCTAGCAGGATACTTCATTGCTACCATGGCAAGAGTTAGAGATGAATTGCAAAATCAATATGGATTTATCTTACCAACACAAAGCGTTGCTGCTATAGGATTTAATGCACAACGCAAAGGTAATGTACCAGAGTTTCATACAGATGCTGATGGTAACGGTCCTCATGTGTGGAGTGTGGTAGGGTTTTTGACCCCACAGTGGGATCCATCATGGGGTGGAGAATTGCAAATTGAAGACAAGACCTTTACATATGGATCTGGAGACTTTATAGTATTCAGGTCAAACAAACTCCACGATGCTCTACCTATCAAGGTAGACACACCATTCTGGAGAGTATCCGTATCCTGTATGATGAAATGACAACTCCAAACTGGCAGCATCATTCCAAGAAGGAAAAGAAACGCCATCTAAAACCACAAGCACTGCGTCAGGCAAGGGCAAGGCGTAGACAGTTGATAAAGTGTCTACTCAAGACCTCCGATCACCGTCGGGGGTCTTATAATGTGTATATACAAACGGAGACTTATGTACCACGATATTAAAGGCAGACTTGCTAAACTTCTCGCAACAGAGAATCTAGTTGTTGAGCACAAGAATTGTGAGACCGCACAGTTCAATGTAGAAACTCGTGTTCTTACTCTTCCTATCTGGAAGATCTCTAGCAATGATGTCTATGATGCTCTCGTGGCACATGAGGTAGGACATGCTCTCTACACTCCAATGCAAGAGTGGTTTCTAGAACCTGAGTATCAGTCCGTACCTCATTCTTTCGTCAATATTATTGAGGATGTTCGTATTGAGAAACTAATGAAGCGTAGATACGAAGGTCTTGCTAAGACTTTCTACCGTGGATACGGACAACTTCATGAAGATAATTTCTTTGAGATCAATAAACCTATAGAAGATTTTAGTTTCCCTGATCGTATCAATCTCTATACTAAGATAGGTCCTTTCCTATGTGTTGAGTTTGATGATGAGGAGCAAGAACTAGTAGATGCTATTGAGAAAGCAGAAACATTCAAAGAAGTTCTTGACCTTGCTAAAGAACTAGCAGAATTTTGCCAAACTAAGAAACAGAAAAAGATTGCTGATGCACCATCAGTTGAAGGTAATGATAATCGTCCTTCAGAATTTCCTCCTACTCAAAATCCTGCAGCAGAACAGTCTGATACTGAAGATGAGCAAGAGGGAGATACCCCTGCAGCAGAACAGTCTGATCCTGAATTTGATATTGATGCTCCACCTTCTGATGGTCAAGGCGGTGGTGATCACCATGATGTAGATGAGTTTTCTACTGAGACCGTAGAGTCTCTTGATGAGAAACTTAAAGATCTTGTGGACTCAGGTGCAGCAGAAAGTGTCTATCTGGAGCTCCCTAAGGTCATTCTAGACGAGGTTGTTGTTTCTACTGATGTAATCCGTAATCTACTAAAAGACCATTGGACGGAAGAACAAATAAAAAGAGAAGAGTATCTAAAAAGTATAGATCCAAGATACTTAGATCAAATGAAGACCAGTAATTTTGATCAAATCAAACTTGACTTCAAAAAATTCAAGAAAGATGCACAAAAAGAAGTAAACTATCTTGTCAAAGAGTTTGAGTGTAAGAAATCTGCTAGTGCATATGCTCGTTCTACCACTTCTAAAACTGGTATGCTTGACTGCACTAAACTTCATACCTATAAATTCAATGAGGATCTTTTCAAAAAAATTAGTGTTACTCCTGACGGTAAGAATCATGGATTGATTTTTATTCTTGACTGGTCTGGATCAATGTCAGAGGTGTTGCTAGATACATGCAAGCAATTGTTGAAGTTGATTTGGTTTTGTAAGAAAGTCGGTATTCCTTTCGAGGTTTATGGTTTTACAAATGAGTTCAATAGACAGTGGAACACAGATGATTACTACAGTAGTCACAAAGGTACACTAACTCATGAAAGAGTTAACAATACAATTGACATTAGTGACGATTTTGGATTACTAAACTTCCTTTCTAGTTCTTCAAAAAATATTGATGAGGATATCCTAAATCTATTCATCATGTCTGGATACTATGCAGCATGGAGGTGCTCTGACTTTAGTCTTCCTAGAGGACTTTCTCTATCTGGAACTCCTTTGAATGAAGCAATTATTTGTCTCAATCAAATCATCCCTCATTTCAAGAGCACTTCTGGTGTTGAGAAAACTAATGTTGTTGTCTTGACTGATGGTGAAGCATCACAACTTCGCAGAAACAATCTTATCAGGCGTCAGTGGGAAGATGAACCATACATGGGTCATGCAAGTATCAACTCTAATTGCTATCTTAGAAATCGTAATACAGGATCTGTTACTAGGTTCTCATATTCATGGTCTGATTTTACAAAACTTCTTCTAGAGGATATCAAACAATCATTCCCTGAGATAAATCTTATCGGTTTCAGAATTATTCCTAGCAGAGAAGTTGGTAACTTTATTCGTCACTACACAGCAGGTAATGATTCTTGGACAGATCAAGAAAAGAAAAGAGCAGAGTTTAAAAAGAACAAATCTTTCTTTCTTGAGGGTACAGGATATGCAAAGTACTTTGCTCTATCCTCAACATCAATAAATCAAGAGTATGACTTTGATGAAGAGACTAACAGTGAGATGAACAAGACACAAATCAAGAGAGCATTTGTAAAATCTTTCTCCACTAAAAGGAACAACAAAAAAATTCTTAATGAATTTATAAACTTGGTTGCTTGACAGGTGAAAGCAACTCATATATAATAATGATGTTCTACATAATGTAATATGGCAATCCCATCTCCCCTTGAAAGGAGCAACTGGGCACATAGCATGTTAGAAAAATACGCAGCATGGGTTCCTGCCAATCTTGACAGAATCCGTGCTAATGCTCGTATTATCTCTACTAATGATGACCCAAAATCTTGGAACCAAATGTTTGGTCTGGACATTTTTTGTGCAGAGCATGTCCAAGAAGTTAAACCTTTTGCAATTAATAACTCTCAAGACGATGTAGTGTATTTCCGTACACTAATTAGTCGTGAGGCAGGAAAAAAATCATCTAGACTTCGTAATGGAATCTATGGTAAGAGTTTTCCTGGTATCATTAACAAGAAAAGGGCAACTACCTATGTAAGTAGGAAAGCAAAGAAGGCAGTTCAGGAACCTGTAAATACTGTGTATGCTAACGCAGTTTCTGCAGACCCTATCTCTGCATCTCTTGACACCTCTTTCAGTGCCTCTCAAGATTCTCTTGAGTCTGTTATCAAGTCCGCTAAGGACGCAGGTGCTACCAGTTTCAACATCAATGTGACATTCTAATAAGTGTCCACTGTAGCTACACAACGCTGTGTTGAAGGGTTATAATGTTTATATAAACAAAAACAAGATTCATCATGACACAGCGTAGTCAACCCATTGATCCTTCCAAACTCGTAGACACACTTCGTTCTACCTACGGTAATCAAATCACATCGGTGCATGTGAAAAAGTATGCGTCTAAGGCAGGATACAATCCTCGTACCATTACTCGCAAACTTACTGCGTTCTCAACTGGTAAAGGCAAATGGGATTTGACTATCCAAGAAGCAAGAACTAAGTTTGAGAATCAGGTGACAAAGGCACCAACACAAAACCTTATTCCTAGTAAAGATGATACCTTCGTCAAGTTTGGTAATTTTCCAGATATTAAAAAGGTTATTCAGTCCCGTCAATTCTATCCTGCTTTCGTTACAGGACTCTCAGGTAATGGTAAAACTTTCTCAGTTGAGCAAGCGTGTGCTCAACTTGGTAGAGAACTAATCCGTGTCAACATCACAATCGAAACGGACGAAGACGATCTTATTGGTGGTTTCCGTCTTGTTGATGGTAATACTGTTTGGCACAACGGTCCTGTCGTCGAAGCTATGGAACGCGGAGCTTTGCTGCTTCTAGACGAGATTGACCTTGCTTCTAATAAAGTCTTGTGTCTACAACCTGTACTAGAAGGCAAAGGTCTTTTCCTTAAGAAGATTGGTAAGTTCATTGAACCTGCTACTGGTTTCAATATTATTGCAACTGCAAATACTAAAGGTAAAGGATCTGATGACGGTCGTTTTATTGGTACCAATGTACTCAATGAAGCGTTCCTTGAAAGATTCCCTGTAACCTTTGAGCAGGAGTATCCTTCTGCAGGTGTAGAGAACAAGATTCTTCTAGGTCTTGCTCAAACTCTTGGTGTTAAGGATAACGACTTCTGCAAGCGTCTTACTGACTGGGCAGACATCATTCGTAAAACATTTTACGATGGTGGTATCGATGAGGTTATCAGTACTCGTCGTCTTGTACACATCATCCGTGCATATAGTATCTGGAATGATAAGTCAAAGGCGATCAAGGTATGTTTGAATCGTTTCGATGATGAGACTAAGCAAGCATTCCTAGAATTGTATGACAAAGTTGATGCTAACTTTGTTCTTGAATCAGATAGTGCAACAGATCAATGATCATTCACCCCTTCGGTCCTCTGATATACAAAGAAAGTATATCAGGGGATTTTCATCAATTTCTCCTAGATGCTGCTGAGGCGTCTAGGATAGATCCTGAAAATGTGGGGTATTCTTTAGCAGGCAATATTAAAGATCAGTTACTATTAAAATTAGATCCAGAAAAATTTGTTTCATACATCTATCCTCATGTATTTGATTACATGAATGCATGTATGGAACATCAAATTAAACATATTAGTTTTGATTTAGGTAACGGTCCTTGGATAAACTATCAAAGAAAGAATGAGTTCAATCCAATTCATTCTCACAATGGTAATCTAAGTTCAGTAATTTTTATAGATATTCCTGAAGAAATTAGAGAAGAGGCAAAGCATACGGTACAAACCAACATGCCTTGTGCAGGTCAATTAGAGTTCATGCATGGCAACGACGGATATAACTATTCAGGAACATTTAAAGTAGTTCCTCAAACCGCACAAATTTATTTGTTCCCCGCAGACCTTAAACACACTGTCTATCCTTTTACTAGTGATGTAGAAAGGATAACAATGAGTTTTAATGTATTCAATATTGAAACACAATGACAATCTGGCAAGATTACATCGACGCTCTCTTTAAAACCTTTCCTCAGTTAAAAATTACTGAGGAGTGGGCAAGATGGGAAAACAAAGATGCTAAACTTATTGCGAATATTCGTAAGGGAAAGCATTTTATTAAAGCAAGAGAAGCACACATTACTGATCCTAGATCAGATATTTACAATACAATTCTATACCCTAGAACAAATCATCCTGCAACTGATACTAGGAATCTTCCTTGTTTTGGTATGGACTTGATGAAATTTTCTGATAGAAAAGTTATCATCGTATTTGATTTCCAACATCCTGTAGAAAAATATTTGTTCTCTGTTGATGGACTACCAGAAGATGATGGCAAGTATAGATTTTTTGAGATGGGAAATCACTTCTCTAAGAATATTTTTGTGAGATACTGCAAACCAGAAGAAGTTAATGTTTATCTATCAGAGTTTAAAAAGTATTTGACAAAGTACAAAAATATGGTAGAATTAGAGAAACCAAATAATGTCGATACATCCGTCTATAAGGAATTCGATCAATACATGACAGAGTTAGATCCTGTTAGAGGGTATCTTAAGACTAAATTTGGTGAAGAAAAATCTGAATCTTTTGTAAAAGATTTCTTATTTACTTATGGTTAATGCGTGGGCACTTGCTGCCTCTATACTAGATGGAACATTTGATGAGGATTATCCAGTGACAGGTTTATCAACAGCTTCTTCTGAGTCCAATTGGATTTCGACTGAACTTGGCAGTGTTACTATTGATACTAGTAATGCACCAGAGATTTTAAAAGCTCCTGTGCATTTTAAGTATAATGAAGATAAGATCTTGAAGGCAATTCAAGATTATATCGGTAGAACATATGCTGCTCATTATTCTAATAATGAAACGCAAGTACAAACTCTAGACTTAATTGATGCTGTAGGAGATGCTGCAGCGTTTTGTCGTAGCAACATTTTAAAATATGCATCTCGATATGACAAGAAGGGCAGCATGCGTCTTGACATTGAAAAAATTATCCACTATGCTGTATTACTGTACCACTTTGAAGGACTAGACAAGGAATCTACCAATGGATATGAAACTTTCTGAAAAAACAATTAGTTTGCTTGAAAACTTTTCTTCTATCAACCAGTCCATTCTGGTCAAGAAGGGTTCTAAACTTCGCACGATTAGTGTGATGAAAAACATTCTTGCAGAGGCAGATGTTGATGAGAATTTTGAGCGTGACTTTGGGATTTATGATCTCCCTCAGTTTCTTAACGGTGTCAATCTTATGAAAGATCCAGATCTGGATCTTAAGAATGAAACCTACATGATTATTCGCGAGGGTAACAACACCAGAGTCAAATTTGCATTTGCAGATCCTGATGTTATTATCAGTCCTCCTGAAAAACCAATTGATCTTCCTACTAAGGATGTAACATTCCAACTTGATAGTTCTCAACTTGGAAAATTGCTCAAGGCATCATCTGTATATCAGTTGCCTGATCTATCCGCTATTGGTAACGGTAGTGAAATTACCCTTGTAGTTTCTGATCGTAAGAACGATAACTCTAACGAGTATTCTCTTAAGGTTGGTAAAACAGATCAAGTCTTTGAATTCAATTTCAAGATCGAGAATATTAAACTTATTCCTGGTTCTTACGATGTTGTTATCTCAAAGAAACTTTTATCTAAGTTTACTAACTCAAACTACAATCTAGATTACTTTATTGCACTTGAACCAGATTCAGTGTATGATGAGTAAGATGTGGAGAATATGGAAGTATTCTTTAGGTAGTTTCTCTGATGACAAGACAGAACCTTATGACAACTACATCGCTGGCGTACGGACTATTGTATTCATCAGTTATCTTGTTACTAATTGTTTTATTACAGCAGGGGTGATCCGTCATTGGAACGACACTCCTGCTTCTTCTGATTATGAACATCTTCGTGACTAATCCATCACCCTATGCGTCTGCTCAGGTATTACCTGACAAACACATTGTCAAGATGCCACTAGAGACATGCCAAATGCTTTCTATTGTGTGTTCTGAGAAATGGGGTCATGGTTATGGTGAACTGCATCGTCTTGATGGTCAAGCATACAAGACAGAGAAAGGTGCATTTCGCAATCACCCATGCACTGCATGGGCAAATGAATCTCTTACTAATACATGGTGGTTACTCACTCATGGTCTAGCATTATGTGCAGAGTATACTCATAGATATGGTAAGACTCATAGTTGTCAACAAACTATAGAAGAGGCATCAAATATTATTCCTCTTCGTAAACCAAAAACACCATCATCATTTACCTTTGCAGGTCCTGATGAGTTCAAGTTCGATACAAGTATTGATATCTTTACTGCCTATAAAAGATACATTGCATCTAAACCTTGGGTGTCAACAAACTATCTTCGTGACCCATCTCGCAAACCTAACTGGATAACATGATTAATTTTTTATTGTTTAATGCAGGTATATTGAACATAATGTTCTATATTTTTGCAATTGGTTTTGTTATCTCATTGTTATTAGAACAGTTTGTTAAAGACAATGAAAGAAGTTTATATATCGTACAGTCCAATAGAAGATATTGTTGGAGACAAGCATGGGTTTCTAATTTATTTTGGTTCCTATGTAACATTGGAATATGGTTGATACTTAGAAGTCAACAAACACCATCAGATACATTTTGGAATGGTATTTAAAAATGAAACACATACTTTTTACTTTGAGAGGATGTGATGCAGATCTTCTAAATGATAGTTATCATATTAGAACAGGATTAGTCGCTGCTGCTAGAGAGGCAGGATCTAAAATTATAGATGTATCGACACATTGTTTTGAACCACAGGGAGTAACATCAATTGCTCTTCTTGCAGATTCCCATTTATCAATTCATACATGGCCTGAAAAGAAAATTGCAGTATGTGACATTTTTACTTGTGGTGATGACACTACACCAAGAAAAGGTGTAGAATACTTAAAGAGGTGGTTTAAGTCCGAAGGATTTGATTACCAAGAAATTACTAGATTATTATGAACCCCATTGACACAAATCGCATTGCTAATGCTCTTGAGAGAATTGCTACTGCACTAGAACATTTCAACATTGAACATGCTCACATCGATGAGATTGATCACAATCATGTTGAAGGTGATGTAAACACTCATGCTAAAACTTGGTAATGAAAGAATTTGATTATGAACTCGACTACAAGAGACTTGATTTTACAGACGAGGAAACTCGTAAACTATATCGTATCGGAAGAGGCGAGCAAGGGGTTCTATTGGTTCGCCCTTATACTAACGACATCTGTGCTCATTGGAGATTTAAGACTCCAGAGACTGCAGTAAAATCATCTAATAAAATCTATGCAATGTATCTCGACTATCGAGATGAAAAAGATTTTATTGGTATGGATATGTGTCGTAAGTTTTTAGAAATGGGTTTTACCAGATCAAGGCGATACGCTAACCATCGCACAGGAAAGAAATACGATGATGAAGGTAATGTAAGACCCCAAGAACCAGATCATGCTACTTGTGATTTTGCTAAGTCCGCTACTATATTTAAGAAAGTCAGGGACATTGTAGCGAAGAATCCTGAGTATGTTAGAATGAGAAAACATTGGAGGTCTAATGAATGAGGAATGAGTTTTTGTGGGTTGAAAAATACAGACCCAAAACAATTGATGAATGTATTCTTCCTGATAGCATTAAAAAAACTTTTAATGATTTCCTAGCACAAGGTGAGATCCCCAATCTGTTACTTGCTGGTCCTGCAGGTGTTGGTAAAACAACAGTTGCTAAGGCACTATGTGAACAGTTGGGGTGTGACTATATCTTGATCAATGGATCTGATGAGGGTAGATTCTTAGACACTGTAAGAGGTCAGGCAAAAAACTTTGCCTCTACTATGTCCTTGTCTGCATCTTCTAATCATAAAGTTATTATTATTGATGAGGCAGATAATACTACCCATGATGTTCAGTTGTTATTGAGAAGTAATATTGAAGCGTTTCATAAAAATTGTAGATTTATTTTTACCTGTAACTACAAGAATAAGATCATTGAACCTCTACATTCTAGATGTTCAGTTGTAGAGTTTTCTATCAAGGGAAAAGAAAAGGCAGAGATTCAGGTATCTTTCTTTGAGAGAATTGTTGGCATCCTTGAAAAGGAAGGATGTGATGCAGATAAAAAAGTTTTACTTAAGTTAATCAATAAGCACTTTCCTGATTGGAGAAGAACTCTTAATGAGTTGCAAAGATATAGTGTTAGTGGTAGAATAGACAGTGCTATACTTGCAGATTTCTCTGATGTCAAGGTCGAAGATCTTATCAAAAGTCTTAAGACTAAAGACTACCCTACTGTCAGAAAGTGGGTCAATGCTAACATGGACAATGATTCTGCTGTACTTCTGCGTCGTATTTACGATGGTCTTACAGTATCCTTGGGCGGTCCTAGCATTGCTGCTGCTGTGCTTATCATTGCTAAGTATCAGTATCAAATGGCGTTCGTTGCAGACCAAGAGATTAACCTTCTTGCGTGTCTCACGGAAATAATGGTGGAGTGTGAATTTAAATGATTTTTTGGATTGGATTTACCCTTATGGTATTAAATGAGGGTTTTGTCATGATGAGACATGTATCACCTTTCTTTGATAACTTAAGAAAAAAAGTAATCAAGAAGTTAGGTGACAAAAGATGGTATAGACTACACGGCACTCTAGACTATACATGGATCGGTCTTGTCACGATAGGAATTATAGTTTGTCCTAATAAACTATTTCATATAGCAGCAGTTGCTATATTCTGGGGTGCTTCATTTGTAATCTTTTATTTACCGAGGTGGATCAAACGATGAAATCTCTTAAGACACCACTTAGATATCCTGGCGGTAAGTCTCGTGCAATTACAAAGATTGCTACACACTTTCCTGACCTCTCTAAATACAGAGAATATCGTGAACCTTTTCTTGGAGGAGGTTCTGTTGCAATATATGTGTCTAAGATGTATCCCCATCTAAATGTTTGGGTAAATGATTTATATAAACCTCTCATAAATTTTTGGAAAACATTGCAAGATGATGGTGATTTTTTATATGAAACTCTTAAAGAATTAAAGACTAAAAATCCAACACCAGATTTGGCAAAAGAACTCTTTCTAAATGCAAAGGAGGATATCAATGACGGAACACAAAGTGACAAAAATAGAGCAGTTGCTTTTTATATTGTTAATAAGTGCAGTTTCAGTGGTCTTACTGAATCATCTTCCTTCAGTAGTCAGGCAAGCGATTCCAACTTCTCAATGCGAGGCATAGAAAAATTGCCTGGTTATACTAAAATTATTGCAGACTGGAAGATTACTAACTCATCATACACTGATCTGTTTACCGACACTCGTGATGCATTTGTTTACTTAGATCCACCATATGAAATTGGTGATGCCTTGTATGGTAAGAAAGGTGACATGCACAAATACTTTGATCATCAAGAGTTTGCAGAAAACTGTGATAGAGATACCTCTTATCAACTTGTATCATACAATAGTAGTCAGTTGATTAGAGACAGATTCAAGGGATGGAACCTCTCTGAATTTGACCATACATATACTATGAGATCTGTTGGTGACTACATGAACAACCAACAAGATAGAAAAGAATTGTTAGTTTTTAATTATGATCATCCTAGGATTGCATAGTGCTGTTGCATGGGACGGCAACAATTCAGACGATTGGTCTAGAATTCATGATGCTGGAGCAACTCTTTTTATTAATGGAAGACATCATCGCAGTATTAGTGAAGAAAGATTGAGTCGTATTAAGTATGATGGTGATTTTGCTGAAAGATCTATTGATTATGTTTTAGGTGGAATATCAAAAGAAGATGTAAATATTGTTGCGTATTCTCCAAGTGCAGTTCACCTATGTAACATGCACTCTATGGATAAAAAAATTAGTGCGTTTTTAAAAAACATGTTTCCCAATGCGGAAATATGGTTTGTAGGTCATCACTTGGCACATGCCATGTCTGCTGTAGTTACATCACCTTTTAAACAAGGAAGTTATCTTACACTAGACGGCATGGGTTCTGCACAATGGGACTTTGCTGCAGGTATGACTAAGGGATATGAAAATCATAGTATAGGAACTTTTGATTTAGATAAGAAAAATCTTATCAACCACACAATGAAGAGTGGATCGGGAGAAAATTCTTTCGGTGATTTTTATATGAACTTGGCATGTTATGTTTATAAAATGGCATTGTCAACAAAAACAGTAGATGATAAATTTCATTATTCATCTAAAAAAGATTTAACTAAAGTTCTTCAATTTAGTGCAGAAGGAAAGATAATGGGATTATCTGCCTATGGCAAACCTTCTACAAAAAATACTCCATATACATTTTCCACAGAAATTGCACCACAGATGATGGGAATTGATACATATGAATTCGGTCCTCCGTGGATAAACTTTCACAAATACAATGAAGTTATAGAACATATTAAAGATCTTTCTTCAGAGGATGCAGCATACTATGTTCAAAATCATTTTGAGGAAGCTATTGTCAAATGGATTACTAGTTTACGACAAGAAGGATATCTATCAGAGAATGTATGTTTTGCAGGTGGATGTTTTTTAAATGTCTGTGCAAATACTTTACTAAGACCTTTATTTAAAAATATTTGGATACCTCCATTTACAAATGATACTGGTGTACATTTTGGAGCAGCAGCATGGGCATCAATGAGATGTAATGAAGAACTACAGATGCCAACAAATGTTGCTTTTCTAGGTAAAACTTATGATGACTTTATTCCTGATGGAGAAAAAGAATACTTTGAAGACTTTGATTTGTTGTGTGAGGTAGTTGCTAAAAAAATCAAAGATGAAAATGCTATCATTGGTTGGTTCCAAGGTCGATCAGAACATGGTCCTCGTGCTCTTGGATCTAGATCTATTCTAATGAGTCCATGTAAACTAGAGAACAAGGATATTATGAACTCTAGGGTTAAACACAGAGAGTATTGGAGACCTTTTGCTGGTGTAATTCAAGAGCATTTAGTTAAAGATTACTTTAAAGAGGGATTTAGCACTCCTTACATGCTATTCTCACAGCATGTTAAGACAGATAAATTACCTGCTATTACACACGAGGATGGTACATGCAGAATTCAAACTGTAAATCGTGATCAAAATGAAAGATTATATTCTCTTCTAGAAAAAGTAGAACATGGTTGTCTACTCAACACATCATTTAACGATAATGGTGAACCTATTGTAGAAGAACCAATGGATGCTATACTAGCATTTAGGAACATGGACATTGATTACCTCGTTATTGGAAATTATTTGATATGGAATTAAAAGACTGGTTAAATTCAATCAATCACACTAAGGAATTGCCTGAGGATCCTCAGGATATCAAGTCCTATCCACCATTTATTGTCAACAAATGCCTTTCAGGAACATTAGATTCTGTTTTATTTGCTAATGAGATGAACAAAAACCCTCATCTTGAAAAACAATTGCAGTATGATTTCTTACGCAACTCTCTTAGAAAGAAGAAAAGGTTTGCTCCTTGGTTAAAATCAGAAAAGATTAAAGATCTTGAGGCAGTAAAAAAATATTATAATTATAGTCACGCTAAAGCGGAACAAGTCATGAGAATTTTGACTAGAAAACAGATAGAATATATAAAACAAAAACTAGATACTGGCGGCAGACTATGAAAATATTGAGTATTGATCTAGATTTTATATCTGGTCCTGCTATCTTACATAATGATCAAAAAATTTATGAACATTGTGATTCAGATGGTTTAGATATGTGGCCAGTGCCTAAATGGTACGAATTATTTTCAACATATCCTAATCAATTTTCTCATGAACTTAATATTCAGAATTATCATTACTGTCTAAGGACTTATTTAAGGACTCTAGCACACACTAGTGAGGTTTACTTTGGATATGATCATGATAATATTTTGTATGGTCTAGAAGGTCATACAGACATCGAAGTGGTGAATATTGACCACCATGATGATGTATTTTCTGGTAACTTTGGTTCTCCTGATGATGAACTAAGAAGTTTACAACAGTTTGAGAGAATAATGGAGGGTAATTGGGGGTTATATCTACGAAAACAGAACAGATTAAAGTCATTTACATGGATAGGTAACAGTGATAGTCATAATTTAGTGCATATACCTTTTGCTGAAAAGCATCTTAACAATTTTAAATTCTCTACTCCAGAAGAGTATGTCTTTGACAACTATGAGTTCGACCAAATTTTTGTCTGCTTGTCACCAGGTTATATCCCACCACTTCATTGGCATATGATTGGAACATTCATGACAATATTTGAGGAGATGACAGGAAAGGAGGTAGATTTAGGGCAATTTAGAAAAAAATACGAGATGGAAAAGTATTATCAACAAGTGACTGACTACATTCGTAGTGGGAAAATGTAAATCCTAAATAGAAAATATGAATCTACATTAATAGAGACAATGAGTGTTGTGACTGAGAATACAGTAGACTGGTCTGCTGACAAAATGGTAGAGGTTTCTTTAGGGGAACCAGACGATTTTTTAAAGGTAAGAGAAACATTAACTAGAATTGGTGTTGCCTCTCGTAAAGAGAAAAAGTTGTATCAATCTTGCCACATTCTTCATAAGCAAGGAAGATACTTCATCGTTCACTTCAAAGAACTATTCGCTCTTGATGGCAAGAGAGCAAATTTAACCGTGAATGATGTTCAGCGTAGAAATCGCATTGCCCAATTGCTTGCTGATTGGGGATTGATCAAGATTTTTGACGCAAATACTATTCAAGACATTGCACCCTTAAACCAAATCAAGGTATTAAGTTATAAAGATAAGGGTGATTGGATCTTAGAAACCAAGTATAATATCGGTAGAAAAAAGACTGAGGAAGAGTGACAACATTAGTTAATCATTTGACTGCGTTTTGGACAGTCGTGGTGATGAATTGTATTCAACCAGTTAACTGGGAGTATTGCTACAGGGTAGATCAGTGGCTCTTGCCAGAATTGCAGGAAGGGTATAGAATATGGTCAGGAAAAACGCAACCTTATCAAAGTGAGAAGGATTTTTTAAATTCATTATGAAACTAACCCAAGAAGTTATTGATCAAATCCAAGAGGCAATGAACCATACTAAAAAGAATGGTGACATTAACTGGCAAGATGGCGATGAGATCGATGTTTGTTTAGCAGGTACATTTGCTGCGGATAAATTTATCGTCATCCACAATAGGACAAGGAGTAGCACTTCCAAACATAATATTGTTAAATGAAAAAATTTATTTTTGATGTCGATGGTACATTGACTCCAGCAAGACAAAATATCAGAGATGAATTTTTGCCTTTCTTTTATGATTTTGTTCTCCATAACGAAGTTTACCTTGTCACTGGTAGTGACAGGGATAAAACTATAAAACAAATTTCACCTGGTATATACAATAACTGTAAGAGAGTTTATAACTGCTCTGGTAGTGATGTATATGAGGGTGATCTTTCTGTTTATAGAGATGAATGGGAGTTGCCTATTGATGTAGAACAACAACTTAAATTGGAATTATGTAATAGTGCCTTCCCTATTCGTAATGGTAATCATATTGAGAGAAGACCTGGCGGAGTTAATTTTACAATCATGGGTAGAGGTGACAATACAGTTTCTTTATTAGAAAGACAGGCATATGTTGATTTTGATAAAAAAACTAATGAGAGAAAAAATATGGCAGAGAGACTTAGGAATATGTTTCCTAATCTTGAGGTGCAAATAGGTGGACAAACTGGACTTGACCTAGGTCCTATTGGTAATAATAAGAGTCAAATAATGAGAGATTTTAAAGATCAAAGTGATATTATTTTCTTTGGTGATATGATGGAAGAGGGTGAGATTGATTATGACATCGCTGTTGCTGTAGAGAAACAGGGCGGTAAAGCGTACTCTGTTACTGATTGGGAGGATACCCGTCAGAAATTGATCGGATTGCAACACTGACATAAATGTCAGGTTGTGGTTAAATAGTAATGTCGCCTTAGGGGACACAAACTAAACTCGCTCAATGGAGGAGCATCATGGCTAACATTCAAAGATTTCATGCTGCCGATTTACCAGACTTAATGGATCGGATTACTAAGAATAGCATCGGACTCGACACTTATTTTGATCGTTTCTTTGATCAACAAACTTCTAACTATCCACCTTACAATCTTATCAATGTAAGTAATGTGGTATCTAGACTAGAAATTGCACTAGCAGGATTTAAAAGAGATGAAGTTAAAGTTTACACAGAGTATGGTAAACTAGTTGTAGAAGGAAAAAAAGAAGAGAAAGAAGATACAAACTATGCACATAGAGGACTAGCACAAAGATCATTCTCAAGAGCATGGACTATTGCTGATGACACCATTGTCAAGGAAGTTAACTTTGAAGATGGATTGCTATCAGTCACGCTAGGAAAGGTAGTACCAGAGCATCACGCTCGAAAAGATTGGATCTAAAGTCAGGAGGGTTGCGACCCTCCTTTTTTTATGGTATAATTATTTTGTTGATCTGACGAGGTTGACAAGGGAGTGACTGAATAACCCTGTTGGAATTAGGCGGGGTAATGTAAACG